>Ga0172369_10000063_pt1 | contig 141289 bp, 131 predicted proteins | sample LakKiv25m_FD_114539 | JGI IMG/M metagenome (GOLD analysis project Ga0172369, IMG submission 114539) | Freshwater microbial communities from Kabuno Bay, South-Kivu, Congo - kab_022012_11.25m | ecosystem: Environmental > Aquatic > Freshwater > Lake | place: Democratic Republic of the Congo... | reverse complement strand
TGTTATGATCTCGGAAAGGGGGCTGAGCATGGAAGGGATGAACCTATTGGATTTTACTATAAAATACTTTAACGTGATAGTCTTTGTGCTTTGCGTCCTGTTCGGTATGACTTCTTTTTTAGCATCGTGGGTGGCCTGGCGTGAAATCAAAAAAAAGAACAACATCGTCAGGAGCGTTCTTGCGGCTTACAATGTCGTAGAGGAAACACTGGAGAGAGGCAGGACGACTGCCGGAGATATAGTGCTAGACGCGTCCGTTTTAGAGACGGTTTTCAACAGCGTGCAGGAAATTCTTAACGTCATTTATGGAGAGATGACTGGAAAACCAATACCGCCACTTGATGAGCGCTTGCATGGTTCTAGAAGGAAATCACGTACAAGAAGAATATCAGAGGGCGATAGGTCCCAAGAAATAGCCCCAGCGGAAATCGGTACTCACCGGGCGGAATACTTTGGGGAAGAAGATCAACCTGGTCGTCATGCGTATCACCCATGAGGTCGGGGACTTTCCCGTATTCCAATTTTATATCAATTACTTGGTGCACATAAGGTCGGCAGTGTTGCGCAGAGTGGGCTACAAGAGTAAACTGAATACAGTCAGCGCGAATATGCATTCGGCGGGCATATATCCTTGGGAGTCGATACTGAGGAGACCATAGATGGAGACGGGCACAGGAACAGTAAAACGTGGACACGCTCAGATGCTCAAGGGCGGTGTAATCATGGACGTGGTAACGCCGGAGCATGCAAGGATCGCAGAGGAGGCGGGGGCGTGTGCAGTCATGGCGCTCGAGAGGGTACCCGCAGATATACGTGCGCATGGTGGCGTCGCTCGGATGAGCGACCCTGCACTGATTCTAGAAATCATGGATACCGTGACCATCCCTGTGATGGCAAAGTGCCGAATTGGCCATTTTGTTGAAGCCCAGATTCTTGAAGCCATTGGAGTTGACTACGTCGATGAGAGCGAGGTGCTTACACCTGCCGACGAACAGCACCACATAGACAAGAGATCGTTTAAGGTTCCTTTTGTCTGCGGTTGCAGGAATCTCGGAGAGGCGCTTAGACGGATCGCGGAGGGTGCTTCGATGATCCGTACAAAAGGAGAGGCTGGTACCGGAGACGTCGTCGAAGCTGTGAGACATGCACGGGAGGTTCTAGGCGCAATCAGGCGTTTGCAGACAATGAGTCCTGAAGAGCATGTGTCATATGCCAAAGAGATTGGGGCGCCTGTAGAGCTTGTCCGTGAAACAGCGGAGAAAGGGCGACTCCCTGTGGTCAATTTCGCAGCTGGAGGTATAGCCACCCCTGCTGACGCATCCCTGATGATGCAGTTGGGAGTCGATGGTGTTTTTGTTGGCTCTGGAATTTTCAAGAGCGGCAATCCTGCTGCACGAGCGAAGGCCATAGTCAAGGCTGTGACACATTTCAAAGACCCAGTGATCTTAGCAGAGGTTAGCAAAGGCCTTGGTGAGGCAATGGTTGGCATTGGAGTGGCTGAACTCCCAGAGAAAGCTCGACTAGCAGGTCGGGGATGGTAGTTCCTCGATGGTCATCGGTGTCCTTGCACTCCAGGGAGATTTCGAAGAGCATTGTATAGTGTTGCGACGCCTGGGGGTCGAATCTCGAGAAATTAGGTTGCCAACCGATCTGGAGGGTATAGCGGGGATCATCATTCCGGGAGGCGAAAGCACAACACTGGGCAAGCTGGCCGTTGCTTACAACCTAGTCCGACCTCTCCAAGAAATCAGCACGCGTATCCCCGTATGGGGTACCTGTGCGGGCATGGTATTCATGGCCTCCGATGTTGGTAATGACCAAACGGTTCTGGGCGTGCTCGATATCGTTGTCAAACGCAATGCCTTTGGCAGGCAAGTTGACAGCTTTGAAGAAGACGTCATCATAACCGGCATTGAAGGCGGGGCGTTCAGGGGTATATTCATTCGCGCTCCGATTATCACATCAGTCGGTTCACTTGCAGAGCCAATCTGTGCACTTAAAGACGGTCGAATTGTGGCGGTCAGACAGGGTCGGTTGTTAGCTACCTCCTTTCATCCTGAATTAAGCGGCGACGATAGGCTGCATCAATACTTCCTCAAACAGACGGACGGTGCATGACCAAGTACAAAGCTGTCGTGGAATACGATGGCGCCATGTACCATGGATGGCAATTGCAGCCCGGTCTGCCCACCGTCCAAGGGCAACTAGAACAAGCCCTTTTCCAGATATACAGACAATTAGTTCGTGTTCACGGCGCGGGGCGTACCGATGCGGGAGTGCATGCATTCGGGCAAGTAGCTCACTTTGAGATTGACTGGGCACATACTGCTGAAGCACTGCAAAGGGGTTGCAACGCCTTGCTGCCGCCGGACGTCCTAATACGAAGTATTGCCACGGTCAGACCCGATTTTCATGCACGCCATTCCGCGGTAGCCAAGGTTTACATGTACCGCATACTGAACCAGTCCCTAAGGTCATGCTTTTGGTGCCATTACGCTTGGCATGTTAGGGAGGCACTAGACCTCACTCTCATGAACGAAGCCGCTTACCACGTGCAAGGCGTTCATGACTTTGCCGCCTTTGGCTCGCCTACTGGTGGTACCGAATCAACAGTAAGGGAGGTATCCCAGGCAGTCTGGGAGATGGATGACGCTTCCGGATTGCTCCGATTTACGATTAGGGGATCGGGTTTCCTCCGATACATGGTGCGCAGCCTTGTCGGAACGCTGGTCATGGTGGGGCATAAGAAACTGTCCTTCAAAGATTTCCTGTCTGTGCTGGAGTCCTGTGACCGCTCCAAGTCCGGTCCCACTGCGCCTCCACATGGTCTTTACCTTGTGAAAGTTGAATATTGAGCCTTTTTCGATAAGCGGAGTTCCACGCCCTCTTTTTGAACAATATATTGATTGACAAGGCTCCCGTTTTTTGTTTCTTGTAAATGTGAAGAAAGAAGTCATCCAGTATCTCAGCGCCACTGCCTTGCCGGGCGTACGTGGCTTTCCGTAACACCTGAGCAATTTTGCACCACCGACTGCGCAGCGGAGGCCCTTCACCCTCAAATCCAGGGCTGGAGTCTGTCATGGATATCTTGTTACAGATTATCATCAGTGGCTTGGCAACCGGAGGTGTCTATGGCCTTATTGCACTCGGATATGTGCTTATATATAAAGCCACGAGTATCCTCAATCTTGCCACAGGCCAGTTTATGACCATTGGAGCATTTGTCTGCTTGACAGCCATGAGCAACATAGTTGCGCCTTTTTACATTGCCTTGCCCATTACCCTGATCTTCTCAGCTGTACTCGGTATTGTTATTGAGAGAATCATTCTGAGACCACTCATTGGCGAGCCTGTGATTGCCGTGATTATGGTCACCATAGGACTTGCCAGCATCCTCAACGGGCTAACCCACCTGATCTGGTCTCCCCAGTATCGCTCTTTTCCCCCAATCTTTCCACCCCAGCCCCTAGACCTAGGATTTGCCATTGTTCCCTCCGGACTGCTATGGGGTTTCATCTTTGCAATTGTCTGTACGATCTTATTTACGTGCGTGTTCCGTTATACGCGAACGGGGCTGGCCATGAGAGCTACCGCCGCGAATCAACAAGCAGCCCTCTCGATGGGCATTAGCGTCAAAAGGATCTTTGCCATTTCGTGGAGTCTTGCTGCTATAACCGCCGCAGTCGGCGGTATCATCATCGGGAATATAAGCGGCATAAGCATAAATCTGGGACATATCGGCCTAAAGGTACTTTCAGTGATTATCCTCGGAGGCCTCGACAGCATTGTCGGAGCGATTGTAGGCGGTCTCATCGTGGGCGTGTTGGAAAATGTTGCCGGAGTCTATCTCGATGCTTTGTTCGGGGGCGGGAGCAAGGAAGTAGTGCCCTTCGTCATCCTTGTGGCAATCCTTATGATCAGGCCCTACGGTATATTCGGGAAGATCCTCATTGAAAGGGTCTAGAATTCTCGGCTTTGGAAAGCGGCGTGTGAAGTTATAAAAAAATCAGTTAGATGTAGGCAGCATTGAAGGCAAGTCATTATATAGGGCTTCCGGCCATGGGTCACTGAAACTGGGTAATGTCAATAGAGAGGCTCTAATAAACAGAAGCGGTGTGTCCGCCTTCTGGTGGTAGTAATGAGAGTAGTAGGCAATAGCATCAAGACGCTCCGTCCTGAAGAGCAAGAATGACGTCTTTACCACTCTCATTCGCCTATTGTCTTCGACCGAAACGGGACTGCCGGTGCGCTATAACACAGAATCTTGAGTGAAACCTGCAGTGAAGTACGCTTTACAAGCATAAGGGGTTTTCTGGATGCGTTGCGGTGATTTCAAAGAATCGTACCGGGAAGACGAAATCATCTTTCAGTCGTTCTTCGTGCGGTTTGCGCTGGCCTTACTGATGGTTATCCTTGTCGTCCTACCATGGTTGGCTAGCGCTTACGTGATGTATGTGGCCAATCTGATCGGCATTGCGATTATTGGTGCTGTGGGGCTCAATCTGCTTACAGGTTTTACGGGTCAGATCTCTTTGGGTCATGCGGCCTTTATCGGTGTTGGAGGCTATGCTACTGCAATACTCGTGACGAAACTCAACATCCCCTTTTGGTGTGCTTTGCCTTGTGCAGGGTTCATATCAGCGGGAGCAGGTATGGTTATAGGCATCCCGTCGCTGAGAGTCAAAGGACTGTATCTATGCATTGCCACTCTGGCTGCTCAGTTCATTTTCGAATTTCTCTTCCTCCACTGGGAGTCTCTCACGCACGGCATAAGAGGGATCAATGTGCCGGCCCCTGCCATTGGACCGGTTGTATTCGACACAGAAAAGAATTTTTATTACATAGTCTTAATCTTAGTAGTAATCGCTGTTGGTTTTGCCAGGAATATCCTACGGACAAAATGGGGCCGAGCACTTGTAGCCATACGCGACAGAGACCTGGCAGCAGAGATCATAGGGATAAACCTATTTCGCTATAAACTGGCTGCCTTTGCCCTCAGTTCCTTTTACGCCGGCATCGCGGGAGGCCTGTGGGTTGGGTTTATAAAGGTGGTCACCCCAGAGCATTTTCCCTTCTCCCTATCCATCCAGTATCTGGCAATGGTTATAGTTGGCGGACTCGGGAGTGTATTAGGCTCTATTTTTGGGGCCCTTTTCATGACGCTCGTACCTGAGCTTCTGAACGTGTTTACGGGGTTAGCAAGGGACATTTTCCCTTTGATTGGCCAGAACTTCATTCCGTTAAAGGAGGTCATCTTCGGGTCCCTCATAGTGGGGTTTCTCATTTTTGAGCCACACGGGCTGGCTGAAATCTGGCACAGAATCAAGAACTTTTTCTTACTCTGGCCATTCTCTTATTGACTCTGGTTCTCATCTTAGGTGACGCTGTTGGAGGGATGTCCGCTAAAGAATCAACCTGTTGATCAATCGTAAGACTCGATGACTATCGGCATCAAGGATAAAGGCGGGAAAATCCGCTCTTTATATCATGTCTGACGAGAGGAGACGAGGTCATGTGCTTCAAGAACCTATGCTTGAGATTGGTGATCTGCCTATTAGTTTCTCTGTGTGCCACCGCAGTGTTTGCCCAAGATGAAATCAAAGTGGGGGCGGTTCAACCGATCACAGGTCGCTTTGCCTTTGCAGGCGTAAACATTAACGCCGGCCTGGAAGACGCACTTATGATGGCCAACCAAGAGGGTGGCATTAATGGCAAGAAGATCAAATACATTATGGAGGACGGACAGTACCAACTGGATGTAGCCATAGCTGCATTCAAGCGCATCATGTCACGGGACAATCCTTTGATTATGTATGGCGAGAGTACCGGTTTGGGAAAGGCGATGGCCCCTGAGATCAAAGGTCGATTTAAGATTCTTTACAGTTCCACCTCTTTTTCCAGCGAATTAGCTGATGCTGCAAACAATCCATACATGTTTGTCCCTGGTCCAACCTATTCCGATATGTTCGGGGTCCTGCTGAACTATATCGCGAAAGAAAAATCCGGCGCGAAGGTAGCGTTCTTTTACAGCGACACTGAGTTCGGGAAAGACCCTATACCCTACGGCAGAGACCTGTGCAAGAAACTCAAGCTCGATCTCGTAGCCGAGGAAGTAGCGCCCGTTGGCGCGGTGGACGTGACATCCCAGGTCTTGGATCTCAAGAGGAAGAATCCTGACTACGTCATTTTTCAAGGCTATGTCATGGCACCAGTCGCAACCGTCATAAAACAGTGCAGGGATTTCGGAATGAAATGCAAATTCATGGGTACGTTTTGGGGCGCGTCTAAGACGCTCATAGACAATCTCGGCCCGTTGGCCGAAGGCTATCTCGCCGTAAATCCGTACATGTATTGGTGGAACGAAGAAGTGCCAATGATAAAGAAAATCAGAGAATATTCACAAAAGGTTCATCCTGAAGTTAAGTACAGAGACAACTCTTACATTCAGGCATTCATGACTGGTCTAATTTTCGTGGAGCTGCTCAAGAGGGCGGACAAAGCGGGCCAGCTCAATGGAGAAGGTCTAGCAAAAGCCCTAGCTTCTATTAAAGACTTTGACAGCGGTGGGCTTTCAGCTCCTTATACCATCAGAAACAACAAATTTCCGGTGGCAAGAGTTTGGAAGGCAAACGTCGAGAAAAAAATCTTCGAGCCTGTTTCAGACTGGATGACCGTGGAATAAGTTCCTTACAAGGGGAGTTCCTGACGATGCGTCGCGGAACTCTCCTTTAAGAGGAGATTCATTAACCCTGTGCTTTTGGATTCACTCATGGTTGCAACTCTACCTCATCTGCTCAAAGACAAAGCGGAAAAATACGGCAGTAAGAAGGTCGCCCTACGGGAGAAAGAGTTTGGTATCTGGCAGTCCGTAACTTGGCAGCAATACTTTCACAATGTCCGTTGCCTGGCGCTAGGCTTGCTTACTCTCGGGTACCGTCCCGGCGACAAAATGGCCATACTGGGCGACAACAGACCGGAGTGGCTATACTCGGAGCTTGCGATACAATCCCTTGGTGGAGTCGCTGTGGGGATTTTCCCGGATAGCCATTTGGATCAAGTAAGATACATCATAGATCATTCTGACGCCGTGTTTCTAATGGCAGAGGATCAAGAGCAGGTTGACAAATTTCTCGATATCAGGGACCAGTGCCCCAAGGTGCGGCATGTGATCGTGGACGACATGAAGGGAATGAGGCCTTACCGCGATCCCATACTCATACCCATGAGTCGCGTGATCGAAGCAGGCCGGCAATCGGACGAACGCGAGCCCCAATTGTTCGATAAATACCTGAACAAAGTTACAGAGAACACTGTAGCGCTCATAGCATACACGTCGGGCACAACTGGCCTTCCCAAAGGAGCCATGCTAACCCACAGGAATATGGTCAAGATGGCCGTCAACTATGACACTATAGACCCTGCTTTCCCCACGGACAATCATGTGTCTTTCCTTCCCTTGCCGTGGATTGGAGAGCAGATGACGGCAGTATCTTGGCATTTGTACAAGGCCTTTACGGTAAACTTCCCAGAAAAACTGGAGACCGTGGCAGAGAACCTACGAGAGGTTGGACCGAACATCCTATTTGCGCCTCCACGCTTTTGGGAGAAGATATGCTCGGAGATCCAGGTAAAGATCCAGGATGCAGTTTGGATCAAAAGATTCTTTTATCATTACTTCATGCCGATCGGCTACAAGATGGCGCAGCTGAGACTAGCAGGGGAAAAACCCGGGCCAGTGACGTACTTGCTCGATAAGCTAGGATATATTTGCCTCTTCAGGTCCTTGAAGAATTACTTTGGGCTCCGACGACTCAGAAATGTATATACGGGGGGAGCGGCATTGGGGGAGGAAATCTTTCATCTGTTTCTGGCTTTAGGAGTTAACATCAAACAGCTTTATGGCCAGACTGAAACAGCAGGCATATCGGTGGCTCACAGGAACGATGACGTCAAATTGAACACAGTAGGCCGCCCTATACCTGAAATCGAGATCAATATCTCAGATTCAGGCGAAATACTGACCAGAGGCCCCACAGTATTTGTGGGATACTACAAGAACGAGGAAGCAACTAGAAGCACACTTGTTGATGGATGGCTCCACTCAGGGGACCAGGGATTACTCGACGAAGACAATCACCTGATCATGATCGACAGGATGAAAGACGTCATCAAACTTTCAGACGGAACAAAGTTCTCGCCCCAGCTAATCGAGAACAAACTTAAATTCAGCATGTACATTTCGGAGGCTGTAGTTTTGGGCAAAGATCGGCCGTTTGTGACAGCGATGATCAACATGGATATGGCAAACGTAGGTAAGTGGGCTGAAAATAGAAAAATTACCTACACGACTTACACAGACCTTTCTCAGAAAGAAGCAGTATATGAACTGATAGCAAATGAAATCGCAGAAGCGAACAAAGCCCTGCCCAAAGCAGCCCAGGTGCGAAGATTTGTCATGCTGCACAAGGAACTCGACGCCGACGACGATGAAATGACCCGAACAAGAAAAGTCCGACGATCAGTGGTCGTAGATCGGTATTCTGACTTGGTGGAGGCTCTTTACGGCGATCGGGGGATCCTTAGAGTGTCCTCAAACATAAAATACCGGGACGGAAAAGCCTTTACTATGCAAACGACCGTTAGGATTATGGAAGTTCCTCAAAGCCGTTCAACAACCAAAGGGCCCGTGCTATGACAGAGTCCCAAACTGCGCCTAATAAAGAGGAGATTATCCTGGAAGTGAGAAATCTCTTTCTCAGTTTTGGTGGTGTTCAGGTCCTTACCGATGTGTCTCTCCGGGTTAAGAAAGGTGAAATATTCACCATAATAGGACCAAATGGTGCGGGAAAGACGTGTCTGCTGAATTGCATCAACAGATTTTATCAACCCTCCAGGGGCGAAATACTTTTCCAGGGGGTTGACATTACACGCATGAAGGCTCACCAGATAGCCTCATTGGGCATTGCCAGAACGTTCCAGAACGTGGAACTGTTCAAAGGCATGACCGTATTGGACAACGTTAAGTTGGGGCGTCATGTCCATCTCAAAACAGGCCTGTTGTCTGCGGGATATTTCTTTGGGAAAGCTCGTGAAACTGAGTTGGCTCTTCGAAAAGATATCGAAGAAAATATCATCGACCTTCTGGAGATGGAACATATACGCAAGAAGAAGGTCGGTATCCTTCCTTATGGTCTGCAGAAGAGAGTGGAGCTTGCCAGAGCGCTCGCTATGCAGCCGAATCTCCTCCTGTTGGACGAACCTGTGACAGGAATGAACTTGGAAGAAACTGAGGATATAACAAGATTTATACTCGACATTCACGAAGACTGGGGAGTCACCATCATCCTGATCGAACACGACATGGGCGTGGTGATGGACATTTCGGATCGCGTCAGCGTGCTGGACTTCGGAATCAAGATTGCGGAGGGGTTGCCCGAGGAAATACGCGCCGATAAACGCGTCATCAAAGCATACCTCGGAGAAAAAGATCTCACATATTCGAGGCTTGGAGCTTAAGATTATATGACGGTAATGCTCGAAGTAAACAACATTGAAGTCACCTACAACGAGGTTATCCTCGTGCTAAAGGGGATGTCTCTCAAAGTCAACGAGAGGCAAATAGTTACCATCCTCGGGAATAACGGCGCAGGGAAAAGCACTACACTTAAGGCAATTTCGGGATTGCTCAAGTCGGAGGACGGAGAGATAACCGACGGTGCCATTAAATTCATGGGCGAACGCATCGACAAAATGGAGCCGGAGGATATAGTGCGTCTAGGCATATTCCAAGTCATGGAAGGACGTAAGGCGTTTGAAGATCTAACGGTCGAAGAAAACCTCTATGTGGCAGCCCATACCATCAAGAGCAGGAAGCAGATCAGACAGGACATGGAAATGGTGTATCATTACTTTCCCCGCTTGGTACAGCGGCGTCATGTTCTCGCGGGCTACATCAGTGGCGGGGAACAGCAGATGATGGTCATCGGCCGGGGGCTAATGGCGCATCCGAAGCTTTTGCTTCTCGATGAACCTAGTATGGGACTAAGCCCCATGCTAGTTGGAGAAATCTTCGATATCGTCAAGCGCATCAACGAAGAGGAAAAGGTTACTATCCTTCTTGTGGAACAAAATGCACGCATGGCACTTAGCATTGCGGATCATGGCTTCGTCATGGAAAATGGGAAAATTGTGCTGGATGATACCGTAGAAAAATTGAGCCAGAACGAGGACATTAAAGAATTCTATCTCGGCCTCACTCAAATGGGTGAAAAGAAGAGCTACAGGGATGTGAAGCACTACAAGCGCAGAAAGCGCTGGCTCACGTAGGAAGCCCCTATCAAGATTTCGTTAATAAGACTAAGCCGTGCATAGTCTGCCACCGCTGGAGCGGCTGGTATTACAAATTATAAAGAGCTGACTTCAACCAAGAGAACAGCAAGACAGAACAGAAGAAGGCTGCCGGTAGCGATCCTAAAGGGCCACCATCTGCACGGACTAAAGCTTGCGATACCACAACATTGGGCATGCAAATGCCCTACGATCCATATAAGTTGATGACCCCTAAGGAATAGCTCAAGAGACAGCTAGGGGCTGGAGTTAACTTACAAGAAACGCGACGTGAGGGAGAAAGACATTCATCCCGCAACATTCCCAATCTCTTTGGCGAAGAAAGTAATAGACCTTTTTACTCCCCAGGGCGAATTAGTGCTGGATCCGTTCGTGAGAAGCGGTACAACCCTCTTGGGCGCCGTGCACCTGAATATTAGGGCCGTTGGTTTTGACTTCCAACAACGTTACGTCGAGTTAAGCGCGAGCAGATCTCGAGCAACTCCAATCTTTTCAATCTGTCCAACCAGGTCGCTCTACGAAGAAGACGCACGCAGCGGGCATGGCCACGGCATCCAATTCGGGTTGAAGAATGGCGCTTTTCCTTCTCTATACTAAAAGATAACTGAGACATAGGACATCTCACTCAGAATGTGGTTCGTTCATCGAGAAATCCTGGCTATCAGTACGACCTCAAGAATCAATGCAACGCAAACTCCTGTTGCGAAGGGCATGCCGTCCTCTTGGCGGAGTCTGACGTCAATTCCCGGTGCCCCCCATGAATTTCTCAACTTCAACGAGCGGCTGCTATCTTATTCTCCACTTCCCTGGCCCGTTCGGGTTTCCCCACCCCTTCGTAAAAAACCACGAGATTGTTAAGGCCTTCAAGGGTAATGGGGTGGGACTCGCCGAAGTTGAGCTCAAGGATGCTCTGAGATCGAAGAAGAAGCGCTTCAGCCTCCTCGTACCGTTCCAAACCACCCAGACAAACCGCAAGATTGTTTAATGAACTCGCAACGTGTGAATGCATGGGACCGAAATGACTCTCTGCAACGTCCAGAGCCCTTCTATACAAGGGTTCGGCCTCCGCATAACGGCCGAGCCCTTCATACATTCCACCAAGGTCATTCAAGACCATCCCGACTTCCAGGTGACACGCTCCGAGGAGTCTTTCCTTGATCGCTATGACCTCCTCATACAAAGGTTTAGCAGCTGGATACTTCTCTGACGCGCGCAACGCTGCTGCCAAGTTGGCCATGGCATTGGCAGTATGCAAGTCATCTCGGCCCTTACAATGGTCAAGAATCCTCAAAGCTTTCCGAAAAAGCTGCTCCGCCTCTTCATACCGGCGCTGCTCAAAGTAGATTCCCCCAAGATTGTTCAGGCATAACGCGACGTCAGAATGAGACGCCCCCTGAATTTTCTCGAAAATAACCAACGATTCCCTCCAGAGCTCCTCTGCTTCTGGATATCGCGACTTAACGCGGCAGATCTCTGCGAGGTTCTGAAGAGCACGGGCCATGTAACTCTCTTCCGAGGCTCCAGCCTCTCTAATGGAAGAGATCGCTTCTTGGGCAGCCCGCTCGGCCTCTGCAATCTTGCCGGCTCGAAATAGTTCCATTGTTCGTTTATTCATTTCATCCCACATGCTGGTCTCACCTTCCCGTCAGACAGTGCAGATCGTCTGGCATACGATTAAGGGTATCGTTAGGAACGTACTTTTTCCTCAAGATAGTGTCAACGTCATCTCCTGTTGCCCTTATATTGTACTATATAATAATGGACTAAGTTATATTGTAATACACTGATTCAGTAATTAATGTTTTTATTGAAAAATTAGCATACAAGATGTTATACTACACTGATATAGAGGGAGCGCCTAGGGAAAATACCCTGCCAATAGGAGCGCAAAGACTAATATTAGACCGCTCGATAAGGTGTTCATCAGCATAATTTGCAATGAGAAATTTGTTCCGGAGGGGTCTTTGGTTCTCCCAATGATCTATTTCCAGTCTTTGAACATGTCTCGGCAAGTGCGGCGCCAGAAGCCGCGCATACTGGCAAAGGAATGATTCAATAAGGCGATCACTTAGAAACTACATGGAATGCCTTTATCGGCACATCCTTGGGGCAACGGAATTCTTAAGGAGGGAAGAATCGAATGGCTAATCTCTTGGTGGATGAGCGCGATGTACGATTCGTGCTGTACGAACAGTTGAATATTGAGGAGCTTTGTCAATCGGAGCGCTATGCCGAATTTTCGCGCGACATGTTTGACATGGTTCTGGATGCTGCGCTCAAATTGGCAGAGAAGGTGCTGGCTCCGACCAACGCGAAAGGCGACGTTGAAGGGGTGCGCCTAGAATCAGGACAGGTGCATGTACCCGAATGTTTTCATGAAGCCTACAGACAATACTGTGAAGGTGGTTGGGCTGCCCTGCCTGTTTCGCAGGAAAACGGTGGGCAGGGATTCCCAAGCGTGATGTATTGCGCCACCGTGGAGCTGTTTGGCTCTGCAAACCAGGCCCTCATGATGTATCCGGGACTGACCATTGGGGCAGCCAGACTAATCGAGAAATATGGGACCGAAGACCAAAAGCGCACCTACATGGACAATATGTACACCGGTGAGTGGTGTGGTACCATGTGTCTCACTGAACCCCAGGCCGGTAGCGACGTTGGGGCGCTGCGAACGAAGGCATTCAAAAGAGCAGACGGAACCTACCGAATATCTGGAAGCAAAATCTTTATTTCAGCTGGGGATCATGATCTCACGGAAAACATTGTTCACATGGTTCTCGCCAGGGTGGAAGGGGCTCCTCGAGGAACCAAAGGCATAAGTATTTTCATCGTGCCGAAGAAACGCTTTGAGGATGGGGCCTTTGTGGACAACGACGTGATCCCCACTGCGGTGGAAAAGAAAATGGGCATTCACGGGTCTGCCACTTGCGCCCTAAACTTTGGGGAGAAGGACAAGTGCATCGGATATCTCCTTGGCAAGGAAAATGAGGGTATGAAGATCATGTTCAACATGATGAACGAGGCCAGGCTTGCAGTGGGTTTTCAGGGTCTGGCCCAGGCGACTGCTTCTTATATGTATGCTCTCAGATATGCAAAGGATCGCTATCAGGGGTCTGATATCACGATGATGAAAGATCCAGCCGCTCCAAAGGTTCCTATTATTCAGCACCCTGACGTAAGAAGGATGCTCATGTTCATGAAGAGCGTTACTGAGGGTATCAGAGCGTTGTTGTACTACGCGGGATATTGTGAAGATCGCGTGCACATCGCAAAGACAGAGGAAGAAGCCGCCAAGTATCAAGGGTTCCTAGATATTCTCATTCCTATATGCAAGGCGTGGAGTTCTGATATGGGATTCAGGGTTACTGAACTAGGCATCCAAATCCATGGAGGCTACGGCTATTGCCGGGAGTATCCCGTGGAACAGTTCATGAGAGACTGCAAAATAGCCTCAATCTACGAAGGAACCAACGGGATACAAGCCCTCGACCTCGTGGGCCGCAAGCTCGGCTACAAGCAAGGCATATTATTCAAGAGTATTGTAGCCGAGACAGGGAATCTTGTTAAACTGGCCAAGAAAAACTACCGGTTAAAAGACATCGTGGAACCGTTTGATGATGCAAGACGCCAGCTCATAGAAGTGACGAGGTATTTTGGGCTGAAGAGTATCACGGAAGATTTCATGTCCCCAATCTTGAATGCCACACCCTATCTCGAGTTGTTTGGAGATGTAGCTGTGGGTTTTATGCTCCTATGGCAGGCCATAATAGCTGATCGTCGCCTCGAAGAACTATACAGTGATGCAAAAGCCAGCACCCCAGAACAAAAGGCGGAACTTCTAAAAACAAACAGAAGCGCCGCATTCTATAGAGGGAAGATGGCCTCTGCTCAATTTTTTGCCAACACTATTCTGTCCCTCTCCAAGGGCAAGGCACGCGCCATTATGAGCGGAGAGCGGTCAGCAATCGATTTACCAGAAGAGTCTTTCGCGCTCTTCTAGTTCCCCAACGGAGTCTTTCTATGAAAACGAGAAAAGTAGTTTTAGTGGATGCGATACGAACCGCTTTTGGAAGAGCTGGTGAGAAGGGTATCTTTTGGTTTACCCGGGCAGACGACATGGTGGTCAAGGTCATCCGAGAATTGGTCAGGCGCAATCCTCAGGTAAAACCCGAGATGATAGAGGAGAACGCGTGGGGGGTATTCTGTCAAGAGAAGGATCAGGGCCTTACACTGGGTCGAACGTCGGTGATTCTGGCCGGACTTCCTGTGACGACTGCCGGTTACTCCATAGACCGTATGTGTGCCGGTGGAATGAGTGCCATCACCTCGGCTGCCTCAGAAATAGCCGTCGGCGCGTGTGACGTAGCCATTGCGGGCGGAGTAGAGCACATGGGGCATCACCCCATGGGTGCGACCGCCGACCCCAATCCCAGGTTTCTCACGGATAAGCTAGTTGATCCCAGTGCCATGTCTATGGGTGAGACGGCCGAGAACATCCACGACATGTTCCCCGACATCACAAAGGAAATGACGGATGAATACTCCCTGCATTGTCAGCAGAGGGCGGCAAAGGCCATACAATCTGGCAAGATCAGCGAGATGATCGTCCCCATGACGGTTTACACCAAGAACGGGTGGATGGTAGCTGACACGGATGAGCAGCCAAGACCTGAGACAACCATGGAAGGTCTGACAAATCTGCGCACCCCCTTCAGAGTAATGGGGCGGGTCACAGCTGGCAATTCATCCGGCTTGAACGATGGCGCTGCCGGCGCTCTGCTCATGTCCATGGACAAGGCCGAGGAGCTGGGGATAGAGCCCAAAATGGAGTTGAAGGCCTTTGCCTACGCGGGCGTGAGGCCCGAGATTATGGGGATCGGCCCCATTCCGGCGACCCACAAGGTCCTGAAGGTCGCTGGCACGAGTATCGACGACATCGGCCTCATAGAACTGAACGAAGCTTTTGCGGTCCAGGCTATTGCTTTCATGAAAGAATTCGGGCTGACCTTTCCTGATGATCCGAGGCTCAACATCTACGGGGGCGCCATCGCCTTTGGCCATCCCTTGGCGTCGTCCGGTGTCCGCTTGGCATGCCACATGATGCACGCCTTTGCCGAGCATCCCGAGGTAAAGTATGGACTAACGACCATGTGTGTCGGTCTGGGACAGGGCGGCTCGGTTATCTGGAAAAACTTGCAGCGAAACGGAAAAAAGGAAAAAACGGACGATAAAAAGGAAAAAGACAAAAAGAAGAAGCAAGATTAATGAGCTATTCGCGAGGCACTCTTTGCATAGATGACATCCGGATAAGGCATGCAGCAGTTCTGGGAGGCAATCTCTTGCCAAGTGGCCTTGATGCAGTCAAAAAAATTGAGACTCTATGAAAGGAACCGTAATGGCTGAGTCACCCACATTGTTTTATACTAACTACTTTCAGTCACGAGTGGGAAAGATTGCAATCGTGACTATGGATAACGGAGAAGATTACAAGAAACCAAACACGTTTGCCGACAAGGCTCTTATTTCGCTTCACGAGGCCATAAACAAGGTGGAAGCAGAAAAAGAGGTAAAGGGCATGATGCTTTGCGGCAAACATTATATTTTTGCGGCGGGCGCTGACCTCATGCAGGTGCCCTTTATCAATACCTTTGAACAGGGGCGGCAGATCGGCGCGGCAGGACACGCTGCGATGAAACGAATCATGAACCTAAAGATTCCCACGCTAGCAGCGATCAACGGAGCGGCTTTGGGAGGAGGCCTAGAAATTGCCCTCTATTGTAAGTACCGCACTGTGTCCAAGGCAGTCTCCGCTATTGGGTTTCCGGAGTGTTTTCTCGGTCTGGTTCCGGGCTGGGGAGGTTCGTCGCTCACCCCTAGGTTGATAGGACCTGAAAAGGCTCTTGAACTCATTGTCTATAACGCTCTCAACCAGAACCGACTCATAGATGGTACTCGGGCATTCCAAATGGGATTGGCTGATAGGCTGTTCGAGTCCGTGGAGTTCTTCGATGAATCCCTTGGCCTATTGGAGAAGATTATAGAAGGCTCGGAAGTAATTGAGAGGAAACCGCCAGACGTCTCCAAGCTGTCCTCCCAGATCCAACAGGCGGTGAGCTTTGTTGACGTGAAAGTACATGGTGCAGCGCCTGCCCCGTACAGGGCAGTCGAGTTGATCAAGGGAGCATGTGACCTTTCGAGACCCATAGATGAATGCTTCGCCGAAGAGGACAAAGCTCTAGGCGACCTCATCAAGTCTCGGCAGTGCAAGGCTGGGGTTTACAGCTTCGATCTCATTCAAAGACGGGCAAAGAAACCAGCAGGGAGGCCAGCGGATGTCAAACCTCGTCCTATCAAGAAGATTGGCATCATAGGAGCCGGTCTTATGGCGTCACAGTTGGCGCTGCTCTTTCTGCGAAGATACGGCGTGCCAGTGGTGATGAAGGACATCAAACAGGAATTTCTCGACAAGGGCCTTGGATATGTTAAAGGGGAGCTCGCCGCGCTCGTGAGTAAGGGCCGTATGTCCCAAGCGAAAGCCGATCACTTGTTTCACATTCTCATTGGAACCCTTGAGTGGCAGGACTTCGCCGACTGTGATTTCGTGATAGAGGCGGTCTTCGAAGAAATGCCCGTCAAACAAAACGTCTTCGCCCAAGCGGAAGAGGTCGTGTCACCTCAATGCGTTCTAGCCACAAATACATCGAGCCTATCCATTAGCGAGATGGCCTCGAAACTTAAGCATCCGGAGCGCGTAGTCGGATTTCACTTTTTCAATCCCGTTGCAATCCTCCCCTTGCTAGAAATTATCAAGGGTGAGAAGACAGACGACGTGACGTTGAGCACTGCTTTTGAGTGCGCTAAGAAGATTAGAAAGACAGCGATACTTGTGAAGGATTCGCCCGCCTTTCTTGTCAACAGAATCCTGACAAAACTGCTGAGCGATTGCTTTGAAATCGTGGACGAGGGAGCAGATTTCACCCTTGTTGATGACGCAGTGTTGATCCTAGGCCTGCCTATGGCCCCCTTTGACCTGCTTGCACTAGTGGGACCCGCGGTGGCATTTCATGTACTTGGGACCTGTCACCGCGCTTGGCCGGATCGCTTTCCCATCAATGAGCGTCTGAAACGATTAGTCGAGGCGAAGGTCACCTCTATCTACGATGGATTTGGGCCTGGAAAGAAGCTGAATCCAAAGGTTGCCGAGATATGGCAAGATAGGCCGGAAAAGGAGTTTCTCAGGGAAGAGATACTTGACCGCCTGTTGACCAAATTGACCGTCGAGATTGATTTGATCCTCAGGGAAAAGGTGGTTTACGATCCCAAAGACATAGACACGGCGGTGATACTCGGCGCTGGCTGGCCATTCTTCAACGGCGGGATCACGCTTTATCTCGACATGGTGGGCTACACACCGAAAGTTCTGCAGAAGGTTTTCTTCAGCATTTAGACCATTATCGCGGCCTCACGAGTTATATAATCATGAGGCCGCCCAATCATGATCCCAACAGGGAAGCCCAGCTGAGTTACTACCGTCAGCGTACGGTGTTTTTCGGTTGAGGTTGGAACACTTCTATTCTGACAGGCCACCCGCTTTGCGGACTCTTGGCTGCCTTCTGACCTCTCTCAGCACCTGTCTCCTCAACGTTTGTCTCACTGAAAGTCGGCGCTGAGGCAGTCAGGCCTGAGGGCCAATAACGTTTAGGACCCGATGTGAAACGATTTCCCCTAGGCGTACTGTTAAGCTTTTCAGTTTCCGACCGTGTTACATGAAACTTTCGAATGTTCCCTTTAGCATCGCTTAGGCTTGCGCTGCGCATCTTCAGAGCCTCGAGGTCCAAATCAACTATCAATCTGTAAGAAATTCGGGGATCAGTCTTATTCACGAGTTCTACATAGACTAGGTTGCTCTTCACCCCTGCGTTCTTAACGAGGATTGGGGCTTCGTCGTTATCGGCAGTTTCTGATCGTGAGACTTCTGGAGCACTCGCAGAGGTCTGGGGGCCTGCTGTTGTCGACCCAGACTCAGCGGGGGATACAGGTTTTTGAGTCTGCATAGTGCGATCGGGCGGCCTAGGGACTTGCTTCCTAGGAGCCGGCTCTGGTTTCGGCTGCACCTGGCCAGCAGTAAGAGCAGCCGTCCTACCAAACGTAAGAACCACCACATCTTCCTTGCGCTCTATGCGATAGGGAGGAACGGGATTCTCGCCAAAATCTACGACGACCCTTGCGCGGTTGTTGTGGTACCCCAGTCTGATTTCCGTGATAGGTGGGTGAGCTACCCTAATTCTGGCCTTGGTGTTGCCAATGGTTGCCGAATCAAAATCGATCACAAGCCGATACGGCTTGTCAATGACAAATGCCGAATGCTTGCCGATGGGACCTTGACTGTAAATGGATATGCTGGAGAGATCCTGGGCTACCTGTACGGACTTTATCTCGCCCTGGTCAGCCCAAACAGGTGCCAGATATAAAAATGATATGAGGGTTAACGCTGACAGGAACATTGCGCTTGCCTTGTATCGTACGGTCATTTTTGGTCTCGCGGGCGGCATCAACAAGTGTTACACAAAACCAAATAGATCAATATCGCGCTTCTTCCTCTCAGCGTTGCTGAGGGAGAATGAGCTGATTCAGCAATATCATACAAAATGTTTGATGTCAAATAAAGCTTGATATCAATGCCTTATTTAGATAATATGGATATATACTTGAATTATATTGCGACTCCGTTCACTGAGCGTCCTTTACTTTGCCCCCCTTGATCGTGAAAGGGTGAAAAACCCATTCACATCTTCCCTCTAACAGGGACATCCGAAGAGCATTCCATCCTCGTCTATTAGAAGGCTCGTGCCGGCTAGTACGTGGAATGAAATTCGACCTCGACATAATTTTCTTTGAGCATACTGTTCATCCTGTGGTAAGCATGAAAACAAACCTGCTGGATCCCGATGGTGTGGAGGATAACATGGCTGTAAGTGAAAAACTCTTGGAGATTCTCGTTTGTCCGAAGTGTAAGGGCGACCTCGTACTCACTCAAAACGGCGATAGCCTCATCTGTAATGCGTGCAGGCTGAAATACGAAATACGAGACGATATACCGATCATGCTTATCGACGAGGCAATACCGTTGGATTCAGATCAACAGACTATGAAATAGTAGCTTGACCTCTCTTCGGTTCAAGATGATCATTACTGGTGAGAACTTGTGACAGGCATCGCGTATCAAAGACCGCCGGGTCCTGACATAAGAGTGTTTTGGGAATATGTCGTATATCTCTTGGTTCGGCTTGGAGAAGAGATGTTCTGCCTCTTTCCATCCCATGACATGGCGCTGAGAATAGGCCGTTTCATTGGGCGATTGATGTTTCTACTGGCCTGGGATAGGAGGCGAGTCACGCTAGAAAATCTTCAACTGGCGTTCGGCGGTGCAATGTCTAACGCAGAACGCGGACGATTGGCAAGACGAAACTTTGAGCATCTAGGTATGTTAGCCGTTGAATTCTTCAGAATTAGGCGTTGGGACCAGAAAGAGATTGCCGATAGGCTGGTCATAGAAGGCAAGAAAAATTTTGATCTTGCATGGGCACCGGGGACCAATGGGATCTATTACATCACTGCCCATTACGGGAGTTTCGAGATACTGGCAGCGTTGAGCAAGTTCTTGGGCTTACGCGGAAACCTGATCGTCACGAAGGCGCCAAATAGGTTCGTGAATGAGCGAATGCTTTTTCGCCGAGGAGGTGACGAATCTGGCTTGCGGATTCTGCCTCATAAAGGAATCGTCAAACGTGTGATTCGCGGCCTGAAGAATGGCGAGATGGCTGTCGTATTAGCTGATCAAAGGGGAGACGACACACGCCCCGTGTGGGTTGATTTTTTCGGCGTGAAAGTGTTGGCTAACGGGGTCTTTGCCAAATTTGCCATGAATGGAGAGGCTCACACTTTTCCGGTCGTGGCGACTAGATTGCCCGATGGCAGATACTTGTGTAGATTTGAGAAAGAAATTCCCATCCAAGTAACAGGAGATTATGATCAGGACCTGGCTGTCAATTCGCAACGTTTTCACCGAGTATTTGAGAAATGGCTTCGAGAAGACCCTTCACAAGGATTCTGGATGCACCGAAAATTTAAGAGGAAAGCAAGAAAGAAGAGACTGACCAAGGCGTTTGCCGTGGAGTGAACGCGGCTCTGCTTTAGAAGAATGAGGTAACCTAATTGAAGGAATATCCTTTTGTCCCATCTCGGGTGCGCAATGTGTTGATTCGGGGAACCAACTGGGCTGGAGACACAATCATGAGCTTGCCAGCTTCCCGTGAGATAAGGCGCATCATGTCTGAGGCGAGGATAACCTTCCTGGTGCCTGAAAACCTTGCCCGGTTGGTAAACTATGCTGGGGTATGTGATGATGTCATTTCTGTCCCTGCTGATCAAAGCAGCCCTATTACACGTTCCTTTCACATGGCAAAGAAATTGGCGGCTCGTTCGTTCGACTTAGTAGTGTTATTTCAGAACGCCTTTGAGTCTGCGTTCACTTCCTGGCTAGCGCGTATTCCGGCGAGGGCTGGCTATCCTACTGACTTGAGAGGTCCCTTCTTAAACCTCAAGATACCGTTTCCCGAGAATATAAGAACCAAACATCAAGCATTCTATTATCTTGGAATCGCTGATTTCATCCAGGCTCTATGGCAAGGCAGCGCGCCGACGAGAAAAGAAATACCTGATTTTCGCATACCGTTCAACCAACCAGATATCGAGAAGGTTCTGCAATTGATATCTTCCTTGAGAGGACAAGTCAAAGAGCAGTGGTTCTGCCTCTGTCCAGGGTCTGCAAATTCGGAGGCAAAGCGGTGGCCCCCGGATTATTTTTCAAGGCTCGCCGATACTCTGAGTGGAAAGCTTCATGCCCAGGTGATTTTTTGTGGCGCCCCTTCGGAGGCTTCTCTCATTGACAGAATCATTTCCATGCAAAAACAATCAGGGGCGATCAACCTGGCGGGTAAGACAGACATGCTCGGCATGATCTGTGCCATGTCTCTAGCTCAGATGGTGGTGTCCAATGACACAGGAAGCGCTCACCTCGCAGCCGCGGCCTCTTCCACCGTGCTCACATTATTCGGGCCCACATCCCCCGGAGCTACTGCGCCGCTGGGAGCAACATCCCATACGATACAGGGCATAGCATCCTGTGCTCCATGCAGGCATTTTAGATGCCCTAGAGCCGGGCACCCTTGTATGAGAGACCTTACTCCCAGAATGGTATTCGACAAGATTGAGTCGCTTTTGACGAGAGAAGACTCGTGTGCAAGGCCCCCTCTGTAAGCGTAGTTATACCCACGTATAACAGGGTGGCACTTCTTAAGGGCACCGTGGCATCCGTGAGAGCCCAGACGTTCGGCGACCTTGAGATCATCGTCGTTGACGATGGCTCGCCTGACGATACCTGGAAATGGCTTCAGGATCAGCCGGACATCCGTTCTTTCAGACAAACCAATCAAGGTATCGCCGCCTCCCGTAATGCGGGTATAACCCAAGCCCGCTCTCGATGGATAGCATTGTTGGATCATGATGATGTGTGGCTTCCAGAAAAGCTTAGGCTTCAAATGGAATTTGTAGAGAAAAACCCCCAAGTAGCCCTTGTAGCAGCGAGGCACGTACGCATGGGAAGACGCATACGAGAGCCCTTTGACGTACGATGGATTTGTGGAGATCTCTTCGCTGATGTTTACTCGAAGAGCTTTATCCATACTTCCTCTGTGGTTGTTAGGAAAGATGTCCTGGAGTCAATAGGGGGGTTTGACCCGAGGTACCGATTTGCGGATGAGTTTGACGTTTGGCTTAAGGTAGGCAAGGATTACCAGATCGCCTACCTCGACAAGCCCCTAGTACTAATAAGGTTCTATGAGGCCAATACCAGCCACGATAGACTTGGGCTCCGCCAGGAAACCTACGAAATACTGGTCAAACATTACGATCCTGAAAGGATTTCGGAGCAGCTTTTTCTCCAAACATTGTCAGATCATGACATCTCTTTTGGCAGGGCCTACCTCAAGACCAACGATATCCAAGCAGCCCTGGACTGCTTCCGGAGATCTGTGAATCGAACGCCTTTCAGGTTAAGAAGTTGGCGGTATTTTCTTAAGTACAAGATAACTAGCTGGTTTGTTAAGTGATTGAATCCCCAAACTTGTAAGAGATGGACGCCAGATGTTACCAGTCTTGTATGGAGATAAGACTAATAGAATCAACGTGTTGATAAATGGTGAGGCCGCCCCGCTACTGGGATGCCCCCCCAAAAAAGTTGGATCGGTCATTCTGTCAGTCTTGGAACAACACACGTCCATTGCAAAGGGACATCACCCATCCGTTTGCAAGCATTCACCTGAGACAACAGTTACGCTTGTTAAGATTGAGCAGGGGCCGATGGTCTGCGTGAAAGAGTATCATTGGAGAGGGTTGGCGCACGCTGCAAAGTCACTGTTGAGACCATCCCATGGAACAAGGACTTTCTTCAATGGGCTCAGACTTCGTGAGAAGGGCATAGACGTAGCAAGACCCCTGGCTCTCATCCAGAGAAGTTTCTTGGGATTGCCTCAGACTGAGTGGGTGGTAATGGAAGTGATTCCGAGGGCTTTGGAGCTGGATCGATATCTACTTTCGCGAAGAGATGAGGGATTTTCCCTAGACCATAAGAGAGGCATAGTGAGAGTTTTCGGCGAATTCATAGGAAGGCTTCACCTAGAGGGAATCTTTCATTCAGACCTCAAAACTTGCAACATCTTGGTCGCTGACCCCGCACCCGATGGCCATACAGCGGAACAGCTCATGCGTGTAATTCCCCATGAGAGTAAAATAGAGAATTTGCTCCGAATTGTTCCCATTGATTACGATGATGTCAGTTTTTCCGGTTCCATTTCGGAGAGGCAACGCATAAAGAACTTCGTACAACTTTTCCTGTCAACGCCCTTATTCATAACGTTAAGCGATCGGTTGAGGTTCCTTAGTGCCTATGGCAGCGTTCTCGGGCTCTCAAAAGCTGAGCTCCGTCGCATAACCCGAAAAGTAGTGGGCAAGACTTGGGGGAAAACAATTCTGTATGTCTCTCCGAAAGGGGACGTGGTGGAAAAGTGGACGCGTGTAAAGTCCAGGGCGAAAAAGTAAGAATTAGGATGCGAGCAGTGTTCATCCGTAACACGAGCATTGTAGCAATCTGTGCCGCGGCCTCAGCATACTGCGTCGTCCAGATATTCTCCCAGTGCCTCACTGGTTTGCATCAGCATCCCAAGAGCATGTTCCCAGACGTATGGAGATTCCATGCATAAATACAATCTCACGTTCGGCAAGAATGACCGGATGTATTCGAATAATATCCTGTAGATCTTAATACGCTTTTCGACATAAAGACGTAACTTACCATCCAAGCCTCGTACAAAGGCGTCGTGGAAATAGGGGAGGGGGCCAAACCGGCTAAGCACGATATCCTTGAGTTCAGGGACAAAACGCAACACACCCAAGGATATCCAAGCTATGTTTTCCGGTCGGACATTACCTGCTATTGCCTGAACAGTACGAAAGTATCCCTGTTCCCAGTCAGGTACAGGGATGATAGGATCGAAGTGGAATCCCACTTTGTACCCTCTCTGTTCGAGTTTGCCCGCTGCGCTTAGTCGCTTTCGCAGAGACACTGAAAACAACTCTTCTTTTCGTACAATCTCGTCAGCGTTGACGGAGAAACTAACTATTACACGGCTATTTGCATGGGCCCTCAGGAGCGGTTCTATCTGGTCAGTCTTCGTCTTCAGCTCTAGGGAGGCGTTCTTTGTACTGGAAAAAAATTTCACGAGGTCGGTCGTGACTTCTATCACAGGATCAAGAGCTAAGGAGTCGGTGAATTCCCCCGTGCATATCCTGTGGAATCTCCCTGGGTGCAATGTCAGGTATTCCTCCAAGTCATCTAGGATATCCTGTCTATTCACGAAAACGTCCAACACAGGACTATTGAGGTATGCTTGCAGAGCGCAGTAGCGGCAATCGATTGGGCAGCCTTGCCCCAGATGCAGGATTTGAAGATTGCAACAAACGTAGGCTCTCGTCCCTGGGCAAGGCCTAATAGCGCGCCCCTTGTGTTTTAGCAGACGGATTACCCGTTTCCCCCGAGTGAAAGGATCGGGCTTAAGTAAGAGACTTGTGATGGCTCCTCTAACAGCAGAACCCTCTAATATCTTAACTCCTTTACTGTGAAGCTTTTGGACAATATGGTGCGTCAGAGGGTAGCCTGCCGCATCCTCCTGAATCCAGACTTGTTCAATGGGGTAGTTCATCTCATATTACCTTTAAGAGGTAATTCGCGAAGCCTGGGCTGAAATGGCAGACAATGGTTGTTGACAACGCTCTATGGTAATGATGAAATGTCTCGTCATACAGACGACACATGGCCACGGAGTATCCATGAAGATAAGCGATATTATACGCATCCTCGGAGCAAAAATACTGGTGGCAAATCATGATCACGACCAAGAAATCCCCAGAGGAGGAGCAGCAGACCTCATGAGTGATGTTCTAGCTTTTGGCACCGAGGGCATGGTGCTCATGACCGGCCTAACCAATCCCCAAGTCGTGCGAACATCAGAGATGGCAGGCATCGATGTTATCGTGTTTGTGAGGGACAAAATTCCTCCCAGGGAAACCTTGGAACTAGCAGGAGATGCCGGAATAACGTTGATTAGCACTGCTTACACCATGTACGAAGCATGTGGAAGACTGTACAAAGAAGGATTGGCTGGCAGAGGCCAAGTCAAGATTCAGGACAATACGTGGTGAAGTCAAGGCCCATTAAACCGAAATCATATCTAGACCTCGTTGACCAAGGATTTTCTTCAGCTTACTCCTTGCAGGCTATAACAAGCCCAGGGGCGATGGCCCCTACGTGCTGTTACACCATTGACCAGAAAGAAAAGTCAATAGTCAAACTACAGAGTTTGCATCTATCTCTCATTATAACAGCATTTTCAAGCGGTTAGCGGCGGTAAACGTATGGCGACTCAGGAAATCACTAAATTTGAGGAACTGGTCTATACGACGAGAGTGGAAATGGTCATGGCAAAGAATGTTATCGTGTTGAGTCCTTCCATGACCATCACCGAGGTCAAGAACCTTTTGCTGGCCAAGAGAATATCGGGGGCGCCAGTGGTTCAAGAAAATCGGGTCATGGGAATAGTCAGTATGAGTGACGTCATCCGGGCCATGGAGGAAGGGGAGAGGGATGCACCCGTAAATTCGCACATGAGCTTCCCTGTGAAAACAGTGTTCAGGGATGCATCTGTGATGGAAGCTATCAACGACCTTGGTCGTGAACGAGGCCACTCGAGGTTGCCCGTCATTGATCATGAAGGATGTCTAGTTGGTATAGTCACGAACGGTACCATCATGAAAGCGCTTCTTCAAGAGATGGAGGTAAGCTTTCAGAGAAAAGAGGCGGAGAGACTTCAGACGTATAGGGCTAGCCACATCTTCCAAGACATCGCATCGGACGACACGAGTCTATCTTTGAGATTCGTAGTTAACGACAAAGATTTTGACAACGCTGGTAAGGCCTCCAGCATGATCAAGAAATCTCTTGTAAGGCTCGGGGTTAAACCGCCCGTTGTTCGGCGGGTATCGGTGGCTGTTTACGAGGCGGAGATGAACCTGGTTATTCACACAGATGTGGGAGGCGAGTTACTAGTGGAGATCAGACCCGATCGGTTGAAAGTATCGGCCGTGGACCATGGGCCCGGCATACCTGACCTGCAGCAAGTATTGCAACCCGGCTTCTCGACAGCTCCACAATGGATCAGGGACATGGGTTTTGGTGCTGGTATGGGCTTAGCCAATATCAAGCGATGCTCAGACATGATGACCCTCCTCTCTGAGCCGGGCGGTGGCACCAGACTCGAAATACTATTTAATTTTCAGGATAACGCGGTGCAAGGCGTTAGCCTCCAAAAAACATCTTGACAAGAAAGGCCAAATTACGTTTATGTAATGAACCTCGGTGCGTAACAAAATAAGGGAACAATAACCGTACCTCACAAGTAAACAAACCATTGCCTGGCGTGGAAACGATGTATAGACAGGCGGTTCCCCAAAGTTCAGGCGGAGGGTGTCAATGGTTAATACGTATCTGCCATTGCTGATAATCGTGTTGATGTCCGCATTTATAGGGGTAGTTATCATTGTTCTCTCGGAACTCCTGTCCAAGAAGAACGCGACTCAGATAAAACTTATGCCATACGAATGCGGCATGGACCCCATAGGCAGTGCACGAAAGCGGTTCTCTGTGCGCTTTTTCGTCTTGGGGATGCTGTTTATCGTCTTTGATATCGAACTCATATTCCTGTTCCCTTGGGCCAATATTTTTGAACAACTGAGGGTTTTTGGGTTCATAGAAATGCTTGTATTCGTGCTGGTACTACTTGTCGGACTGGTTTATGTGTGGGGAAAGGGTGCTCTTGAATGGGAATAGAAAACCACTTGAATGATACCGTACATGTGACCAACCTTGAATGGTTCGTGAACTGGGCGAGGAAGTCCTCGATGTGGCCATTAGGATTTGGTCTAGCCTGTTGCGCCCTGGAGATGATAGCCACGTTTGTCAGCCGATATGACCTCTCGAGATTCGGCATGGAAGTTGCTAGACCCTCTCCCCGACACGCCGATCTCATGATCGTGTCAGGGACGGCTTCTAAGAAAATGATTCCCGCTGTCAGGCGCATATACGAACAGATGGCTGAACCTAAATGGGTTATAGCCATGGGAGCGTGTGCATGCACCGGCGGGATTTACAAGAACTATGCTGTGGTCCAAGGAATAGATCGACATCTCCCCGTCGATGTTTATATCCCCGGATGTCCTCCTCGACCCGAGGCTCTCCTAGATGGCATTCTTCAGTTGCACGCAAAGGTAATGAAGGAACAGTCCATTAGGAGGCCCCGACTGACAAACGTTAAGGCCGTGTAACAAATGGACCAAGAAGAAATTCTAAATAGGATGAAAGAACTCCTATCAGAGGATACGATCGCTTCCTCAGAGCTATTTCGAGACCAGATTACCATGACGGTCGCGCCAGAGAAAATTCTCGAAGTTTCTGAAATTGCAAAGAATGACGTACAGTTGGCATTCGACTTTCTATCGTTCGTCGCAGGGGTCGATCGATATCCATCGACTCCCCGATTCGAAATCGTATATCAATTGTATTCCATAAGGAAAAACCATCGATTTCGAGTCAAATGCCTCTTGGAGGAAACGGCAGAAGGGTTGCCGCTCATAGACTCAGTGGTATCTGTTTGGCCTACCGCTGATTGGCACGAACGAGAGGCTGCGGAAATGTTCGGTATCGTGTTCAACAACCACCCCGACCCTCGAAAATTGCTCTTGCCTGATCACTGGAATATATATCCTCTTCGTAAGGACTTCCCCCTCGAAGGGTCAGAATCTGAAACTCCTGACCTGCCTCAGTAGGCGGTCCTGAAGGAAAACCTTATGTCAGAAGAAGCGTTGCTGACAAATACATCCCGTGAACAAATCCTCGAACTCAATCTGGGTCCCCACCACCCGAGCACGCACGGGGTATTCCGAGCGATAGTGAAACTAGACGGAGAAATAGTCGTAAACGTTACTCCTCACCTAGGATATCTGCATCGAGGATTCGAGAAAACTTGTGAACACAAACATTATCACCAAGTGATTCCCCTTACGGAGCGCTGCGACTACATGGGGGCTTCCAGCAACTCGTTGGCATACTGTATGTGTGTCGAAAGAATTATTGACGTAGAAGCCCCTGAAAGGGCTCAGGCTATACGCGTTATTATGGCCGAACTCTCTCGAATCTTTAGCCATCTATTCTGGTTGGGCACGCATGCCCATGATGTAGGGGCCATGACTCCTTTGTTTTATGCCCTACGGGAGCGAGAAGAGATCATGAATCTTTTCGAGCTCGTCGCAGGGGGCCGCCTCATGCCAAACTATCTGCGTATTGGTGGTTTAAATAAGGATTTAGAAGTCGGCTTCCTGGAACGATTGAAAACATTTACAGAGACATTTGACGAACGGGTTGACGACTATGAGACGCTTCTTACAAAGAACGCCATTTACGTAGATAGAACAAAGGGCGTGGGAATCTTGCCGCTTGAAGATGCCATAAGACTGGGCGTCAGCGGTCCAATCGTGAGGGCTTCTGGATTGGCGTGGGACACAAGAAAGTCTCAGCCGTACTGCGGCTACGACCAATACGACTTTGATATACCGGTCGAGACAGGTTGCGATGTTTACTCGAGATACCTGGTTCGGGTCCGGGAAATGCGACAGAGCAACAGGATCCTCAAGCAGGTAATACGCAAACTTCCCGATGGGCCGATCTTGGCAAGAAAAGCGGGAACGATCTTTCCTCCTCAGGAAGAAATTTACTCACGGATGGAATCGTTGATTCACCATTTCATGCTGGTCGTAGAAGGTATGAAACCACCGATAGGCGAGTACTACCAGTGCGTCGAGTCACCACGCGGGGAACTGGGCTGCTATATCATAAGCGACGGAAGCGTCAATCCATTGAGGCTCAAGTGGCGAGCGCCGGCGTTTGTCAATCTGGAATCCTTGGCTCTCATGAGTAAAGGACGTTTTTTTTCAGACTTAATCGCTATCCTGTCGAGTATAGATATCGTTCTGGCCGAGGTTGACCGCTAGTGCAGAGGATTATGTCTCATGAAACTGACTGATATAATCTCCAAACTAGGGTTGGAGATAAGAGCAGGTAAGGAAGCGGTGGACCGCGAAGTCCTGGGCGGCTACGTGAGCGACCTTTTGAGTGATGTTATCGCCGGGGCAAAGGAGGGCGACTTATGGTTGACCCTTCAGGTGCACCAAAATACGGTTGCGGTAGCCTTCCTCAACAACCTCGCCGGCATCGTTATAGTAGGGGGAAGAGACCCTGATCCCGAGACAATCAAGAAGGCCGATGAACAAGGGGTGCCTATCCTTGTAAGTAAGCTTAGAAGCTACGAATTGGCAGGGATACTATACGAGACGGGCCTTAGACGACTAGAGACCACGTCTTGACCGCCAGTACAGGACTTTAGAACGTCTCGGGCGAAACTCTTCGTGATGCTAACGCTCAAAAACGAAAGGAATTTCGGCGAAGAGTTAATGAAACGTATGGGAATTCTAACGGAGGTGTCCGAGTAGGTCTCAGAGAACTCAAACTTGACCTTCATGTCCACACTGTACTGTCTCCTTGCACAGAATTAGGAGAGATGACCCCAAAGGCCATCGTGCAAACAGCTCTGGCTAGAGGCCTGGACGCGATTGCCGTGTGCGATCATAATTCTGTGAGAAATGTAGCCGCAACAATAAGAGCTGCTCGAGGTACCAAGCTTGTGGTCATTCCGGGTGTGGAAATAACGTCGGCAGAGGAGGTTCACATCGTCGGTCTATTTCCTGACGAGGCAGCCGCTATTGCCGCACAGGAAGAAATATATTCCCGATTGCCTGGAAAAAATGAAGAAGAAGTGTTTGGCTATCAGGTAGTCGTTGACGAGGAGGACTTTGTTGAAGACCTAGACCAACACTTGTTAATAGGAGCCACAACGCTCTCCATTGAGCGTGCCGTGGATCTCATACATAGCCTTAAAGGACTTGCAATAGCCTCGCACATAGACCGCAAGGGATTTGGAATTTTCAGTCAGCTCGGTTTCATTCCTGCTGGCCTTGCATTGGACGGGTTGGAAGTGTCGCGTTACACGGATGCAGATACGTTCCAAAGACTATGGCCCCAGGTTTCGGAATACAAGCTTATTACGTCGTCGGACGCTCACTACCTGTCGGATATAGGGTGTGCCTGGACTGTAGCTCTAATCCAGGAGCCATCCCTTGATGAGATTCGACGGGCGGTACGCGGGCAAAATGGTCGGTGTATCATGGAGCTGTGCAGGATGCCAAGGGAACACCGAAACTAGGCCGAGTTGGCACTAACATGGATTCCGGCTTAGTAGATACGGAATACGAGCGCCACTATGGAGGATATCTCGCTGCACATTCTCGACGTAGCAGAGAACGGGATTAGAGCGGGGGCGAGACTCCTGAAGATAACCATCACTGAGGATATGCAGAACGATTTGTTAACCATAACAATTCAGGACAACGGACGAGGTATGGAGCCTGATTTCTTGAAAAGCGTCTTAGATCCGTTCGTTACCACACGTACGACCCGAACGGTCGGGCTCGGGCTGTCCCTATTCCAGCAGTCGGCCAGGGAAGCGGAAGGCGATCTCGTAGTGGAATCGGGACTAGGAGTAGGAACTACAGTAAAGGTACGCATGCGCCACGGGCATATTGATAGAAAGCCTATGGGTAACATGGCGGAAACGATGCTTTCGCTCATAGAGGGTAATCCTGAGGTGGATTTTGTTTATACCCATACCAAGAACGGAAGAGAATATGTCCTAGATACGAGAAGCATCAGGGAAGAACTCGAAGAAATATCCATGAATTCTCCTGCGGTTATCAATATCATCAAACAAGACTTGGAATCAGGGCTGCAAGAGATACAATAAAAAGATGACGCACAGTATGGAGCGCGAATACAGTGGAAGAACGTGACGCAATACTGAAAAAAAAGCCAGTCAGAACGGTCGAAGTTATACCGCCGGAAGAACTGGAGAGACTCGAACCAACCATAAGGAAGTACTACGGCAATCCTGGGTACCTTATTCCCGCTCTCAAAGAGGCTCAGGAGATGTTTGGCTATTTGCCGATGGAAGTGCAAAGAAAACTTGCGTCGGGCTTAAAAATACCTGCTTCACATGTTTATGGAGTGGTGACGTTTTATTCATTCTTCACCATCAGTCCCCGAGGAAGGCATACCATCCGTTTGTGCCTTGGAACCGCCTGTTACGTCAAAGGCTCCAAAGAGATCCTCGAGAATATTGTACGAGCCGTCGGTATTAATGTAGGAGAAACGTCGCCAGATGGTCGTTTTACCTTGGAGGCCGTTCGGTGTCTCGGTGCATGCGGTCTTGCGCCTGTGATGATGGTGGGAGAAGATACGCATGGTAATATCCATCCCTCTGATACCATTAAGATTCTGGAAGAGTATCAGTAGGGAATGCAAAGGCCACAATCCACGTACAGCACTAACATAACCAAGGCGGTGACAAGATGGAACACTGCCGGGGAAAAAAGTAGGTTTGTCCCATAGGACGATACGCCCTACAGGGAGGGTTTTGAAGTGGCAAAAATTTCCATTGAAGACCTTAAGAAGATTAAAGAACGAGAACGAGCAAGAATGGTCCTTCGTGAGGGCGAGTTCAGAGCAAAAATCACGGTTCACATGGGTACCTGCGGTATAGCAGCGGGTGCAAGGGAAATCATGACTGTTTTCCGAGACCTTATAGCAGCAAAGAACGCGCTGGATATTATGCTTACTAATTCCGGTTGCGCCGGGCTTTGCGCGAAGGAACCGATGATCACTGTGGAACTCGTTGACCAACCTCCGGTGAAATACGTGCTCCTGGATAAGGAGAAGGCGTCGCGTATTTTTGAGGAACATGTTATGGGCGGCAAACCGGTGGAAGACTTTGCGCTCGGGCGTGGTAGTGAGACCACAGCAGTTTGAGCCTCTGGCGGCATTTAACATGTAAGTTCACGAAAGGCAGGGAATAAAGTCAACCCCTGGAGACACGTACTATGATTGCGAAACCCGCATACAGAATGCAATTCATGATGTGCGCTGGGACCGGCTGCATGGCAAGCGGTTCGCTAGATGTGAAAAGCGCGCTGGAACGTGAATTGGCCAAGAGAAAACTTCAGGATGAAGTCCAGATAGTGATGACGGGCTGTAATGGCTTTTGCGCTATGGGGCCTCTCGTTGTGGTATACCCCGATGGCGTTTTCTATCACAAGGTGAAGCCAGAGCATGCACCTGTCATCGTCGAAGAGCATGTTCTCAAAGGTCGAGTGGTCGAACAACTGTTGTTCAAGGAAGAGGCTGGAAAGGATAAAGTACCCTTACTGAAAGACATAGGCTTCTTTAGCCTTCAGAGACTCACCGTGCTCCGGAATCGAGGGCTCATAGATGCTGAGAACGTAGATGAGTATATCGCTCGTGACGGCTACGCCGCTCTCGCCAAAGCGCTAAAGGAAATGAATCCTGAGCAGGTCATAGAGGAAGTCAAGAAATCCGGACTCCGCGGACGAGGCGGAGGGGGATTCCCTACTGGCCTGAAGTGGGAAGAGTGTAGAAAATACAAGAGCTTCCCCAAGTACACCATTTGCAACGGCGATGAAGGAGACCCGGGGGCCTTCATGGATCGGTCGGTCATGGAAGGCGACCCACACTCAGTTCTAGAAGGCATGGCCATTTCCGCATACGCAATAGGCGCTGAAAAGGGCTACATCTACGTCCGAGCTGAATATCCGTTGGCTATCCAAAGGCTTCAGAAAGCTATCAATGATGCTCGAGATTACGGTTTGCTAGGGGATGACGTACTTGGAACAGGTTTCAATTTTGACATAGAGATAGCGCCTGGCGCTGGCGCCTTTGTGTGCGGGGAATCGACCGCTCTTATGTATTCTATTGAAGGAAAACGCGGTATGCCGCGTATCAAACCACCCCGTAGTGCGGAGGCCGGCCTCTGGAATCAACCCACAAATCTTAATAATGTAGAGACATTTGCCAACATTAATCCAATTATCCTCAATGGGGGTGAGTGGTTTGCCTCCATAGGCACCGAAGGCAGCAAGGGTACCAAGGTGTTCGCTCTCACCGGGGCAGTTGTCAACGTAGGACTTGTAGAGGTTCCAATGGGGACAACCCTCAAGAGCCTGATATTTAACATTGGCGGCGGTATTCCCAAGAAAAGGAAATTCAAAGCCGCTCAGATAGGGGGGCCCTCAGGAGGCTGCATTCCTACTGGAATGGAAGACGTTGAGATTGATTATGAGTCACTCCAAGGCGTAGGCGCCATGATGGGGTCTGGTGGTGTAGTGGTCATGGACGATTCCACATGTATGGTGGACACTGCGAGATTCTTCACGAACTTCTCGGTGGACGAGTCCTGCGGAAAGTGCATTCCCTGCCGAGAAGGCCTAAAAGTAATGTACGACAAGCTGACGGACATCGTGGAAGGCCGAGGACAGGAAGGGGACGTGGAGTTCCTCATTGAATTAGGACATCATATTAACAGCACATCTCACTGTGGCCTTGGAAAAAGCGCGGCAAACCCTGTGCTGTCAACGATAAGATATTTTCGAGATGAATATGACGCACATATCCGCGATAAACATTGTCCAGCTCTAGTCTGTCCGGATTTGATAGATTTCGTAGTGGTGGAAGAAAGATGCAAGATGTGCGGAATGTGTTATAGGAATTGCCCTTCTGGGGCGATTATCTGGGAGAAGAAGAAAGTTGCAGTAATCGACAAGAGCAAGTGTACAAAGTGTCGAACCTGCATTGCTAATTGCAAATTCGGCGCGATTCGATGAACGCAACATTGAACCTGATGAGCACGAGATACGAGAAAGTGGTTTCGTCCCACAACTAACCTTTTGCGAGTATGTTTCTATGGTTACCTTGACCATCGACGGTATTGAAGTGAGTGTCGAACGTGGAGCTTCCATCCTAGAGGCCTCCCAACAAGCCGGTGTGCGAATTCCAACCCTTTGCCATGACAAGCGGCTTATTCCTTATGGAGCATGTCGTCTCTGTATGGTCGAAGTTACTCAACGCGGCCGAACGCGGACCATGCCCGCTTGCTTTAACCCTGCACGAGAAGGCATGGTAGTGGCCACCCACACGCCTAAGCTCATCAAAAGCCGTCGAATGCAGCTTATGCTCCTCTTGAGATCGCATCCCCTGCTGTGTCCTAGCTGTGATGCGGCGGGAAACTGCAAACTCCAGGAACTTGTTCACGAATATGAAATAGAGGAGCTCCCTTTTAACAGAGAAACGAGATACTTCAGCGTCGATAACGACTCTCAATTCATAAGATTAAACATGAATCTCTGCATTCGCTGCGGCATGTGCGTCCGGATTTGCGACGAAGTGCAAGGGCAGCGTGAGCTCAGCTTCACCAACCGAGGAATGCTTACTGAGATATCCACGGATTTTGGCAGACTGTTAGATTGTGAGTTTTGCGGACAATGCGCTGATATCTGCCCAGTAGGGGCCATAAAATCCAAGTGGTTGGTAGGCACCGGCAGGGTCTTCGAACTCAAGACAACGACTACGACATGCTCTTTCTGCAGCCTCGGCTGCAGCCTGACCTTAGGGCAGAAAGCCGGCAAGATCGTCTGGGTAAGTTCGAGCCCAGAAAGCCCCAATCAAGGAAATTTGTGCGTAAAAGGTCGTTATGGTTGGCCTTACGTCTATTCAGAGCAACGCCTCACAAAACCCTTAATTAAAAAAGAAGGAAAACTTCAAGAGGTAGGATGGGACGAAGCGCTAAAATATGTCGCTGAAGGATTCAGCCGGATAAAAAAGCAGTTCGGCCCAAGCCGCCTTGCTGCCTTAGGATCAGAGAGGCTTACCAACGAAGAAGGGTATGTTTTTAACCGATTCGTCAGAACGGTACTCGAAACCCCAAATCTCGATCATGCAGGTGGCTACGCTTATAGATCCCTTCTAGACGGATTGGGAAGCGTGTTAGGCTTTCCAGCTACTACAAATTCTCTAAGGGAGCTCAGAAATACGGACGTGATTATTCTGTTGGGGGCTGATCTGCATGAAACCCATCCTGTGGCGAAAAATGAGGTTATCATAGCTACGGGTCGTCACAAGGCTCTGGCAATTATAGTGGGTCCGATCCAGACAAGACTGACCGAAAGGTCTGGAATGTTCTTGCCCGTGCCGCCAGGCGCGGAATATATACTGGCTAACAGCATGCTGAATGTCATAATTAATGAAGGCCTTTATGACAAGGCAGCCCTTAATCTTAGAGCTGAAGGGCTTGATAAGCTGGTCGAGTCTTTGCACTCCTACTCGCCTGAGCAGGTGGGCAAAAGCCTAGGAATCGCTCCAGATACTATCAGAGAGGCTGCACGGTCGTACGGTCAGGCGCGGAACGCGGCTATCGTGATGGTATCCGGAATGAATAGATCTGGGAACGAGGTCGCCACAGCTCAGGCTGCGGCAAACCTTGCCCTGGTCACTGGACATATTGGTAAAGAGGCCAGTGGGGTCTATGTCCTAGGGGAGAAGGCCAACGCTCAAGGAGCAATAGATATGGGCCTTTCGCCCGAAGGACTCCCTGGTTTTACATCACTGGAGTCCCAGGCAGACAGAGAGCGGTTTGAGTCTGTGTGGGATAGCCCAATTCCTTCCGAGAGGGGATTGAGCGCTCAAGAGATCCTCGATAAAGCCTCGTCAAAAGATATAAAGGGGTTATATGTGGTAGGGGAAAATCCTGTGGATACGTACCCCGATAGACTGCAAACGGAAAAGGCTTTACAAGCATTGGATTTCTTTGTTGTTCAAGACCTATTTCTCACATCTTCGGCAAAATTTGCGGACGCTGTGCTTCCTGTCGCTTCGTTTGCTGAAAAGTCGGGCACTTATACAAGTGCTGACAGACGTATTCAGCGTCTTAGGCCGAGTATAAGCATTGTGGGCGTCAAAACGGATCTAGAGATCTTTGTCGTGCTTGCGGCTTTAATGGGGAAGCCGTCTTTGACATACAATGGTCCAGATCAAGTGATGAATGAAATAGCCAAGATAGTACCACTGTACGCGGGGATTACCTACGACCGACTCGGCGAAAATGGCATCCCGTGGCCCTGCGTTGATTCCGAAGATCCCGGGAAAGAGATTCTTTATGAAGGCGGGTTTCCTCGAAGCAAAGCAAGTCTAACCTCGGCGCCATCCCTCTATGCGCTAGATGCCGGTGGGGTGGGATTCCATCTCATAATCGGTACTCAAAAATTCCACTCCGGTTCCATGTCAGAACATAGCGCGTCCCTCATGAGTGTGTGCTCAGAAGTTATAGCAGAGATGAGTCCCGCTGATTTGAAAAGCCTGGGCATCAGTGATGGAGCCACGGTAAGGATCACCAATTCGTACGGAATCTCTGTAAAGATGAAAGTCAAAGCATCAGATAGAGCATTGCAAGGATATGTGATAGCGCCGCAACATTTTTCGTCTATCAAACTTAATGGCCTGACTACGTGGGATACACCCATCGCAAAAGTCCAGGTTGAACAAGCATAGGTCAGCTAGAGGTTGGGTCTATGGAATTCGCCATACCTGTTATCGCGGTTATTGTTAAAGTATTAATAGTCCTCGTGGTTGTGTTGACACTCGTGGCTTATTTGACACTAATAGAGAGAAAGGTTCTGGGTTGGATCCAAGTCCGGATAGGTCCAAACCGAGTGGGGCCGTGGGGACTGCTTCAACCCCTTGCTGACGGCGCAAAATTGCTTCTCAAAGAAGAAATCATCGTTGCTAACGCAAACAAGCTGATCTATTTGATAGCGCCTTTAATAGTGGTGGTATGTGCTCTGGTTCCATTCGGGGTAATCCCTTTCTCCAAGGGTTTGGGGCTGGAATATGTCCTCGGACCCATGGCTCAGCAATTCGATTTAAATAGGGGTGTAATATCAGATACTAACGTCGGCATTCTCTTCATATTCGGCGTCTCATCCTTGGGTGTTTATGGCGTGATTCTGGGGGGCTGGGCATCCAACAGCAAATACTCGCTGCTGGCCGCAATCCGTGCGGGCGCTCAAATGATAAGCTATGAACTTGGCCTGAGTCTGGCGGTTATGGGTGTTCTCCTTCTGGCAGGAACTTTGAGCCTATGGCAAATCGTGGAATCCCAGGATTCAGTGTTAAGCTGGTACGTGTTTCGACAGCCTCTCGGTTTTCTCCTTTTCTTGATAGCCGGCAGCGCAGAGATAGCTCGAACCCCATTCGATCTCATGGAATGTGAAAATGAGCTCGTTGCAGGCTACCAGACGGAATACAGTTCCATGAAGTTCGGACTGTTTTATCTTGGTGAATATGCTCATCTGCTTTTCCTTAGCAGCCTGATGACGACGCTCTACTTAGGAGGGTGGCAGGGACCAATACTGCCGCCAGTAGTGTGGTTCTTAGCGAAGGTTTTCTTCTGTGTCTTCGTATTTGTCTGGATTCGTGGAACTTATCCGAGGCTGAGGTATGATAGGGTTATGAGCTTCGGGTGGAAATTCCTTTTACCCGTGGGCATCTTCAACGTCATGGCTACTGCTTTCGTGTACACGCTGTGGCTGCAATACAAGGGCTGATAATGTCGCGTTTGCCAAACAAGATTGCATGCCGAAGCTTTGTTGAACTTGTCCACATAATGATATGCTGAAAGTTTCATGAGGAGCGGAACGTATGATTATACCCCTCATTCAAGGCCTAAAGTTAACACTCAAGTACTTCTTTTCAAGAAAGATTACCCTGCAGTATCCTGAACACAAGTGGGATGTTGCACCCCGGTGGCGAGGCCGCCATGTGCTGACCAAGCATGCGTCAGGGAAAATAAAATGTGTGGCGTGCATGCTATGCGCCACCGTCTGCCCCGCAAACTGCATCAGTATTGAGGCCGCTGCGGAACCTGACAACAGAAAATATCCAGAAAAATACTCCATAGATCTAGGCCGCTGCATCTTTTGTGGATTCTGCGTCGAAGTATGCCCGAAGGAGGCCATTGTCATGAGCACTGCCTATGAGCTATCAGGGTACACCCGAGAAGATTTGATACTAGATAAAGAGCGACTCTTGGAACCACCCGAGCCGAGATACGTGTCACAGAAAAAAGCTGGCTGAGGAAGGAATCTTGAACTAGCTTCATATATTGGAGTTTTCTAAATGGAATTAGCTCTATTTTACATCATAGGCATCGTGGTCGTGGTCTCAGCCCTTTGCGTAGTCTTTCTTGAAAGACCCATCCACAACGTCCTCTTTATGATCGTGACCATGATAGGTTTGGCCGGCCTGTTTATACTTCTTCGCGCAGAATTCATCGCGATGGTCCAGTTGATTGTTTACGCTGGCGCCGTGATGGTTCTGTTCCTCTTTGTCATTATGCTTCTTAACCTCGAACGGATACGTATTCCTGAGGATCCAGCCGTTTACAGGCGGTGGATTGGGGTAGGTTTTGCGGTTTTGCTCCTTCTGGTGGTTGCCCCATTTGTCTGGGTTTTTCAGGCAGGGAAGGTCGGGACTTTAATGTTGGATAAGGCTCCGGAAATGTCCAATACAGAGGTCCTAGGACGAGAGCTCTTCACCACGTATTTCTTACCTTTCGAAATTGCGTCGGTCCTCCTGCTTGCAGCTATAGTTGGCGCCGTGGTGCTGGCTAAGCGAAGACCGGATGAAAAGGTCATGCACTAAAAAGGTATGCGTATCTAGTTAAGATAGGAAACGAGAAGATGATCACGTTGAACCACTACCTGTTTCTGTCTGCTGTGCTCTTTGCCATTGGGGTCGGCGGCGTAATGTTCCGACGCAACCTCATTGTTATTCTGATGTCCTTGGAGCTCATGTTAAATTCGGTAAATCTTACCTTCATCGCCCTGGCCCGGCACCTTGAGTCTATTGAGGGTCAGGTGATTGTGTTGTTCGTCATGGTAGTTGCTGCTGCCGAGGTAGCAGTGGGACTGGCCATCGCCGTCACAGTATTTCGACAAAGGGGCTCCATCAATGTCGATGATGTGGGCCTAATGCGCTGGTGATGTCCCAAGAGGTTTTATGGTCTCTCCAATCGACAAGACCTGTTTTATCGTGATCATAAGTGTGGGAGATGAGAATGACTGACCTGGTGTGGTTGGTGCCACTTTTGCCCCTTTTAGGATTCTTGTTCAACGGGCTGTTAGCGCGGAGTTTCTCCGAGAAAACCATCGGATGGATCGGGACCGCTTCAGTCGGCGCCTCATTCATAGTGTCGCTGGCTATTTTCGCCGAGCTCGTCGGCATGTCGTCGCAGTCAAGGTTGGTGCAAAAAGTCGTTTATACCTGGATGTTCTCAGGGGACCTTCAGGTACCCATAGGATTCCTCGTAGATCCACTCAGTGTGGTTATGATGCTAGTCGTCAGCGGCGTAGGTTGCATTATCCATGCCTACTCCATCGGGTACATGCACGGAGAGGTCGGTTTCAGACGCTATTTTGCCTACTTGAATCTATTCGTTTTCAACATGCTTATCCTGGTGAGTGCCAACAATTTCCTTCTCATGTTCGTGGGATGGGAGGGAGTCGGACTGTGCTCGTATCTTCTAATCGGATACTACTACGAAAAGAAATCAGCATCTGACGCCGGGAAGAAAGCTTTTGTGGTCAATAGGATCGGTGACTTTGGCTTTCTGCTGGGACTGTTCCTTATTTTCTTGACGTTTGGAACGCTCAACTACGTAGACGTATTCGCAGCGGCTCCAGAGAAACTCGTTCAGGGAGGCGCGTTGGTGACCCTCATTACCCTGCTGCTATTCGTCGGAGCTACGGGTAAATCAGCGCAAATACCTCTTTTCACGTGGTTGCCTGATGCTATGGAAGGTCCGACTCCGGTTAGCGCACTAATCCACGCAGCTACCATGGTGACTGCCGGTGTGTACATGGTGTCCCGATGCAGCATCCTCTTCGCACTTGCCCCAGTATCCATGACTGTTGTCGCCATTATCGGCGGTGCGACGGCATTCTTCGCTGCTACCATAGGTATGACTCAGTTCGACATAAAGCGCGTGTTGGCCTATTCCACCATCAGTCAATTGGGATATATGTTCATGGCATGCGGAGTCGGAGCTTTCGCATCTGGTATTTTTCACCTTATGACACACGCATTCTTCAAGGCCCTACTCTTTATGGCCGCTGGTAGCGTAATGCATGCAATGTCCGGCGAACTTGACATGAGGAAAATGGGTAACCTCAAAGGAAAACTCCCTTATACGCACTGGACGTACCTTTTTGGCACGCTGGCCATAGCTGGACTCTTCCCTTTCGCCGGATTTTTTAGCAAGGATGAAATACTGTATTATTCTTTTGAGCGATCCCCTGTCTTCTGGGCCATCGGCGCAGCAGCAGCAGTCATAACGTCCTTTTACATGTTTCGCTCTGTTTTTATGACTTTTTACGGTGAATCACGCGTCGATCCCAATACGGCCCATCATTTGCATGAATCTCCTCCTATAATGACTGTGCCGTTGATGGTATTGGCCTTCTTGTCCCTGGTTGGTGGCTTCGTTGGCATACCTATTTTCCCCAGCTTGCACGTCTTCGGTGAATTTCTGGCACCAGTTTTTGCGCCGGCGAAGGCCATTATCGATAACGGTGGACACCACGGCCACAATGTGACACTCGAACTCTTCCTCATCGGCGCCTCGCTAACGATAGCTGTCGTTGGCCTTATCATCGCACGGAAAATGTATATTGATGATACTTCGCTGTCTGATCGGGTCATAAAAGCATTTCCTGGTTTGCATAACCTAATCTTTCACAAATATTGGGTCGATGAGGTCTATGATGTACTATTCGTCAATTCCATAGTTAACTTTAGCCGGTTCCTCTGGAAATTCTTCGATGATGCAGTGATTGACGGAGTAGTAAACGGAACCGCTGGTCTTGTGAGAGGCTGGGGGACAGTAACACGCTGGCTTCAGACTGGCCTCGTGAAAGATTATGCGCTGACGTTCTTAGTCGGAGTCTTAATCGTAATTGGGTATCTCTTTCTAAAATAGGACATCGAGGAGTACCATTCATGGAGAATGTCGGATTCCCTTACCTCAGTTTCATAACGTTTGCCCCACTCGCGGGTGTTCTGCTTCTGCTGTTCATGAACAGGCACTCGCACGAACTCCTCCGTCGAGTCGCTCTAGTATTTATGCTCATCGATTTTGTGGGGAGTTTGTTCGTTTACTTCCTTTTTGACTCCTCCTCAGCCGTCATGCAGCTCGTTGAAAACCAGCCGTGGATACCGTCATGGGGCATTTCGTACAAGCTTGGAGTAGATGGTATCAGCCTCTTCTTGGTACTCCTGACGACCTTCCTTGGTCCCATAGTTGTCTTGGCATCATGGAAGGACATCAATAAGAGAGTTAAGGAATTTCTCATCTGCCTCTTGTTCTTACAGACTGGCATGGTGGGTGTCTTCGTGTCATTGGACTTGTTCCTATTTTATGTCTTTTGGGAGATCATGCTTATCCCGATGTATCTGCTCATCGGGGTATGGGGAAATCCAGAGCGAAGGCTGTACGCTGCCATTAAGTTCGTCCTCTACACGATAGTTGGTAGCCTACTCATGCTTGTTGCTATTTTAGCGTTGTATTTCCTTGCGGGTAAAGCTACTGGGGCGTACACGTTTGACCTCCTCAAGCTCCAAGAGTTCCCGGCGCCGTTGAATGCCCAGTTCTGGATGTTCATGGCCTTTTTCTTAGCCTTCGCGATAAAGGTTCCAATGTTTCCGTTTCATACATGGTTGCCGGATGCCCATACAGAAGCGCCGACCGTCGGCAGCGTTGTCCTGGCAGCAGTACTCTTGAAAATGGGAACCTACGGATTCATAAGATTTGCCATCCCACTTTTCCCCAACGCAGCCTACGATGCAGCTTGGTGGATTTGCTTATTGTCAGTCATTGGTATCATCTACGGAGCATGGGTGGCCATGGTTCAGGTAGATGTCAAACGACTGGTGGCTTTTTCCAGCGTCAGTCACCTTGGATTCGTCATGCTCGGCATGTTTGCCATGACTATTCAGGGACTCCAGGGTAGCCTCCTCCAGATGATCAACCACGGTCTGAGTACGGGCGCATTGTTTCTAGTTGTTGGAATGATTTATGAGCGAAGACATACCAGACTCATTGAAGAATTTGGGGGCATTTCCAAGGTTATGCCTACCTTTGCCGTGTTTTTCATGATCTTCACCCTTTCGAGCATCGGATTACCGGGGCTTAATGGGTTCGTGGGTGAATTCCTTGTCTTGCTCGGCACATTCAAGGTGGAAGCATTAAGGTGGTACGCCATTCTTGCTGCAACTGGCGTCATCTTTGCGGCAGTTTACATGCTCTGGATGTTCCAACGCGTTATGTTTGGAGAGGTCACGAATCCAAAGAACATAGGTCTCTCGGACCTAGGGCGCCGCGAAGTGGCTGTCTTAACCCCGATACTCATTTTCGTTGTTTGGATCGGCGTTTATCCGAACACGTTCCTCAAGCCTATGGAACCAGCCCTCAAGAACTTTATTCAGTTAGTGGAGAAAAAGAAAGCTACCGTATTGGACAGGGAAAAAGTGGTTATCCAACCTGCCCTTTCAGAAGGCTCGGCTCTTGCAAGTCTGTGTAATGAGACGAGCAAGTAGAGGGTCAGGGCAGAGGAGCAAAATGTTTTCGAACTTTTTGTTTATTTTGTTTATGCAGTAAGATTAGCAATGGATGAGGAGCATTCTGGATGATCCAATTACCCGAGATCAGTCTTGGTGGAATTTTGCCAGCACTAGTGCTGTGCCTTACAGGCATCGTTGCCATGATGGCTGGTCTGATTGTCCGCAAGGGAGCGGCTACGCTCGCAACTCTGTTGGGCTTAGTAGGCACGTTGATCGCTTTGTGGGCGAATAGTCCTATCCGAACGCTGAACAAGCCAGGATTCTCTGGATTGATGGCACTGGACGCATTCTCCTGGTATTTCAATTTGTTGATACTCGTGGCGGTAGGCCTTACGCTACTCATGTCTGTGCGCTACCTGGTAGATGAAGGGCTTGATCTCTATGAATTTTCAGTTCTTATCCTTTTCGCCGGCGCAGGGATGATGTTCATGGCATCCGGCAACCACATCCTGGTAATATTCGTTGGACTGGAAACGCTCTCCATCTCGATATACATACTTACTGGGATTCTTCCAGGCAGCCTCAAGTCAAGCGAAGCGGCTCTAAAGTATCTTATCCTAGGGTCTTTCTCCAGTGGCATGTTCTTGTACGGTGCGGCACTGCTTTACGGCGCCACGGGATCCCTCTTGCTCACGTCAATGACAAGGCATTTTGCGCAGAGCGGGGTCTCGACAATGGCTACTTTGGGTATGGGCTTTCTGTTGACCGGCTTTGCGTTCAAGGTGGCCGCTGTGCCGTTCCACATGTGGACCCCGGACGTGTATGAAGGCGCTCCTGCGCCCATGACCGGCTTCATGTCCGTCGGCGTTAAGGCGGCTGCTTATGCCGCATTCATGAGGGTGTTCTTCGAAGCATTACCTGCCTTTCAGGTGAACTGGTCTGAGCTACTGTGGGGGCTCGCCGTGGCTACCATGATCCTAGGCAACATGGCGGCGCTAGTGCAGGACAACATAAAGCGCATGCTTGCGTATTCGAGCATAGCTCATGCTGGATACATCCTCATAGGCATGGTGGTAGGCACAGAAACGGGCACATCAGGCATTCTTTATTATCTTTTGGCCTACACCTTTACAAACTTGGGAGCGTTCACAATCGTCACGCTAGTAGGCCGCAAAGGCGAGTCCAATGTGGCTATTGACGATTATCGAGGACTGGCACGAAGCCACCCTGTTCTTGCCTTTTGCATGTCTGTATTCCTCTTCTCCCTAGCTGGAATCCCACCTACCGCCGGCTTTGTCGGCAAATTCACAATCTTCAGTGCTGCGGTGAACGCTGGTTACATCTGGCTGGTCATAATCGGTGTACTCACCAGTGCAGCATCGGTGTTTTATTATTTCAGAGTCATTATGAAAATGTACATGGAACCGGCTGAGATAGAAGAGCAGGAAATGCGGTATGGGCCTCTGACGCTGTTGGCTTTAGGGATCACGTCTGTGAGCGTACTCTACCTAGGGATTTTCCCCACAGCCTATTTGAACATGGCCGTGGAATCCGTCAAGCCTTTGTTTTGAACGTTTGTCACGAGCCACTCAAGTAAAGGCATCCAGGCCATTGCTCTCCAAAGGGTAAATTAAGCCAGACAACCCATACTGGTCCAAAAATGGTAACGCATGAAATTTACGGCACTAGTCACTACCGGCCACGGCATTAACTGCGAGAAAGAAACGCAAATAGCACTTCAACTTGCGGGATTCCAAAAAATCGACCTTGCACACTTCAACTTCCTTGCAACAGGCGCGGTGGATCCCACTCATTACCATCTCATCGTGTTCCCGGGCGGTTTTCTCGACGGAGACGACTTAGGCGCTGCCCAGGCCTGTGCAAATAGGATCCGATACTCCAGAATAGGAAACGAACGTCTTCTAGACCGCTTCATGAAATTTGTTTCAAACGGGGGACTCCTACTGGGCATTTGCAACGGATTCCAATTGTTGGCCAAGTTGGGATTCCTCCCTGCGCTTGATGGAAATTATTCAAGCAGGGTATTCACGCTCATGGGTAACGACTCTGGAAGGTTTGAAGACAGGTGGGTGCCCTTGATAATTGATACCGCGTCGCCATGTATCTTCACTCTTGGGCTTAAGCGCCTATACCTCCCCGTGCGTCACGGAGAAGGAAAGTTTATTGGGATTACGGGAAAGGTGGCACAGACTATTATCGAAAAGAACTTAGCGCCGGTGAGGTACGCTGAGCCTGATTTCTCATCGCCGGCCATACGTTATCCCTACAATCCAAATGGGTCGGAGGGCGCCATAGCGGGGGTGTGCGACCCATCAGGCAGAATCTTTGGGCTAATGCCTCACCCAGAATGTTTTGTCCATCGTTTTCATCATCCGAGATGGACCAGAGAACACTTGCCAGAAGAAGGACAAGGCCTGGCAATTTTCCGAAATGCTTTTAATTTTTTGCGTTCGGTCTGACATAGTCAGGTGTCCTGGAACGGCTCAGGCAAGTTTGCTTCTCAGGGATAATATAAAGAAATTACGACAACAATAACTCTTAATTAGGTGACAGGCTACATGCCTACTGAGCAGCCCGCGAGTTCTTTGTAAAAACCCAAAGGGAGGGACAAATTACGCCGAGTTCATCATTGTGTACTCTTAACCATGTTGAATCCATGCATTGTAAATCGAGCAATATGAGGAGAGGAAGCATTATAGTCCTAAGAAATGCTGTTTTTTGTTGCCATATTAAGCATACCAGGTTACATATATACGGATCACTCACCTTGTGTCCGCAAAAAATCCAGATGTTTTACGTGAGCAAGATGTGCAGTTACTGCTGCACGGTTGAATAGCCACAGAGGAGGTATCGATGGCTCTTGACCCTACGAAGATGGCTGACTGGCAGATTGCCGAAGAAGCCGAAAAAACAATGAAGACCGTGTATCAACTACGGGATGAACTGGGCTTGACCGAGGAAGAGCTTTTGCCACACGGTCACTACGTCGCCAAGGTAGATTACCGAAAAGTTCTTAAAAGACTCCAGGGGCGTCCAGACGGCAAGTATATAGACGTCACAGCTATTACGCCTACCCCCTTGGGAGAGGGGAAGTCCACGAGTTCCATGGGATTAGTGGAGGGCCTTGGCAAAAGAGGTATAAAGGTGGTAGCAGCTATCCGGCAGCCCTCCGGCGGTCCTACGATGAACATCAAAGGTTCAGCAGCAGGCGGGGGACTAGCTCAATGCATTCCCTTGACCCCATTTTCACTCGGTTTGACCGGCGACATTAACGCCATTATGAACGCGCACAATCTCGCGATGGTTGCCGTAACTTCACGAATTCAACACGAATTCAATTACGATGACGAAGAATGGGCAAAAAGGGGCATGCCAAGGCTCAATATAGATCCTAAGAACGTAGAATTCGGATGGATCATGGATTTTTGCGCCCAGGCGTTGCGCAACATTATGATAGGTATAGGCGGAAAAATGGACGGCTTCATGATGAAGTCCCATTTCGGCATAGCCGTTTCCTCTGAAATAATGGCCATCCTCGCCGTCTCCACAGATCTGAAGGACATGCGAGAACGCATGGGTCGGATAGTCGTCGCCTACAACAAGAAAGGCGAGCCTGTTACAACTGCTGATCTTGAAGTTGACGGGGCCATGACCGCATGGATGGTGGAAGCTCTCAATCCCAATCTCCTTCAATCAATTGAAGGTCAGCCTGTCTTTGTCCACGCTGGGCCTTTTGCAAATATAGCGATAGGTCAATCTTCGATTATTGCTGATAGAATCGGTTTGAAACTTGCTGATTACCATGTTACTGAGTCTGGGTTTGGCGCTGACATTGGTTTTGAGAAATTCTGGAATCTCAAGTGCCGTTTTTCTGGTCTCATTCCTAACTGCGCAGTGGTGGTGGCGACCATTCGAGCCCTGAAATGCCACGGGGGGGCGCCAGTGCCTCGGCCAGGTCTGCCCATGCCCAAGGAGTACGAAGGAGAAAATGTCGGTTGGGTCGAAGAAGGCTGCAAAAATCTCATCCATCACATCCAAACAGTCAAGAAAGCTGGCATAAATCCTGTCGTCTGTATCAACTCATTCTACACCGACACCAAAGACGAGATAGCCGTAGTCAGGAGACTTTCCGAGGCTGCTGGAGCACGCGTTGCAGTCTCGGCGCATTGGCTAAAAGGAGGAGACGGGGCTTTAGAATTTGCCGACGCGGTCGTAGATGCATGCCAAGAAAAGAACAACTTCAAGCTCCTGTATGAAATAGATCTTCCTCTACGCCAACGCATTGAACTCATTGCCAAAGAGGTTTACGGCGCAGATGGCGTTTCATACACCCCAGAGGCCGAAGCCAAGGCAAAGAAGATGGAGGCAGATCCGGAATTGGCGAGACTGGGAACGTGCATGGTGAAAACTCATCTCAGCCTGTCCCACGATCCTAACGTGAAAGGCGTGCCCAAAAACTGGATATTGCCTATACGCGATATCCTCACTTATAAAGGCGCAGGCTTCGTAGTCCCAGTCGCAGGGACAATTTCACTCATGCCCGGAACTAGTTCCAATCCTGCATTCAGAAGAATAGATGTGGATGTCGAGACTGGCAAGGTAAAAGGCCTCTTCTAATCACCATTACGCTCTACCGAGCAAGAGGCTCGCCTCTCGTCCTCACGTCGAGGCGAGCCTCGATTCATCTCCAAAGGCGGAATAAATGCAAGGGAAACCAGTAAGTTTCAGCAGAAACATGCTGGCGGTGGTCATGAGCCCCGCGGATGCCAACCAGATGGGAAACGTTCATGGCGGAGTGATCATGAAGTTGGTGGACACGGTAGGGGGAGTGGTGGCTATCCGTCACGCAGGTCGTGCGGCCGTGACCGCTTCTATTGACAGACTCGATTTTCTTTCACCAGTGCACGTGGGCGATCTCGTCATACTGAAGGCAAGCCTTAATCTCGTTGGAAAGACATCTATGGAAGTGGGTGTGAGAGTAGAATGTGAAAATGTCTTGACCGCCGAAACGCGTCACACGGCCACTGCATATCTTACGTTCGTCGCCTTAGATTCCCATGGGAAACCAGTTCCAGTGCCGCCTCTCATCCTAGAGAACGATGAAGACCGCAGAAGGTCATACGAGGCTAGCCTAAGACGCTCATGTCGCCTGGAAGAGAAAACAAAAGAAAAATAAAGGCACGACCTTAAGCTTCTAGGTGCGCAATCGTATTCCCTTATGCCCATCCCGCGCCTGGAATATGAATTAGGCCGAATGAAAAACCTCCGGGATTCCATCGCAATATCCCGGAGGTAAACGACCCTTGGACTTCGGGGGGACGAAGCCCAAGAGTATATAAATCACTTAATCATGGTTTCCTTTTTGGCAAGATTGAGTTTAGGAGAGGGCTTTATATTTTTAGACAGTTTTGGCTTGCCAGTGGAAGATATTTATTGTATTTATCTATGCAAATTATAGACGACAGCTATTCATAACAATGCTCTGAACCAACTTATAGAGAGGCGATGGATGTGACCAGAGGAAACGTTTTCGCATCAAGCAAGGGGATAATCATTGTAGGGGCGATCATCGGCGTACTCGCCGCCTTGCTCCAGAAAATGGGAAATCCGGGAAACATGGGAGTCTGCGTGGCGTGTTTTGAGAGGGACATCGCGGGTGCCTTGGGGCTCCATAGAGCCGAGGTGGTCCAATATCTAAGGCCCGAGATATTGGGTTTCGTACTAGGAGCTTTTCTGGCGGCTATTTTGTTTCGAGAGTTTAGACCACGCGGTGGATCGGCGCCTTTTGCCAGGTTCCTCTTGGGTATCTGCGCCATGATAGGTGCGCTCGTTTTTCTCGGGTGCCCTTGGCGAGTTCTATTGCGCCTAGCCGGGGGAGATGGCAACGCTCTGTTCGGTGTCCTCGGGTTAGTTGCGGGCATCTTTGCTGGGACATTATTTTTTCGGGCGGGTTACAATCTTGGGAGGAGCAGCAAAGCAAATTTCGGGCTAGGTTTTCTCATGCCTATAGTTGTATTGGGCTTATTGACTCTCCGAGTCATTTTTCCTCCGATTCCAGGTGAAGCGAAGAGCGGCATACTCTTCTATAGCGTCAAGGGTCCTGGGACCCAACACGCAGCTCTCATCGTTTCGCTGGTAATTGGATTGGTTATCGGAGTCATTGCCCAAAGAAGTCGTTTTTGCACTATGGGGGCCTTTCGTGATCTCTTATTGTTCAGACAAATGCATCTGTTTTCTGGAGTTTTGGCGCTATTTATCGCCGCATGGTTGACAAACCTTGCTGCAGGGCAATTCCATCCAGGCTTCCAAGGTCAACCAATAGCCCATACCCAAGAGTTTTGGAATTTCTCTGGGATGTTTGTGGCGGGATTAGCCTTTGCCCTTGCGGGTGGGTGTCCGGGTAGACAGCTTTTTCTATCTGGAGAAGGAGATGGTGATGCCGGAGTCTTCGTCATGGGAATGATCACTGGAGCCGGTATTGCTCATAACTTCGGTATGGCAAGCACACCCGCCGGTATAGGCCCGTACGGAATTGCCGGTTTAGTCGTAGCTCTGGCTGTCTGTTGTTTTGTGGGATTCACGAATATTCAAAGTTCAAAGGTTTAAGGAGACTAAAAGCTATGGAGGGAAAAATTGATGCGAGAGGTTTGTCCTGTCCTCAGCCAGTGCTGCTGACTCTCTCTAAGCTGAAAGCCATGGGAAGTGGAGAAATTGAGGTACTTGTGGACAATGAGACCAGCAAGGAAAATGTAACAAGGGCGGCTACCGCTCAGGGTTGGGCCATAAGTAAGATCAGGGAGGACGAGGACACTTTTTTCATTACTCTGGCGAAGAAATGAGTTTATTAAAGAAGTTCAGGAATAGGCTCTCCAGGGAAGGCAATCACGGAAGAAATTGCGCTAATTCTTCATCCGGATACGGCCTGCTTATCTTCGAGCACACAAGCGAAGTGATAAGAGCCGAGAACTGCCTAGAAAAAAATGATGTGGATGTGAAAGTCAAAGGCCCGCCGCCAGAGATTCGAACAGGATGCGATCTCGCCATAGAATTCCCTATTATTCTGCAGATGCGAGTCATTCAAATCCTGAGGGAACAGAACATCACCCCCTTAAAGGTCCTTTCGTTGAATGATTCTCTCGCAGAACCTGTAAGCCTATATCATAAGAAAGACTTCGGAGAGTACTTAATGGTAAGGGCGGCCAACATGAAAATAACCATTCGGAAGGCCGACCGCAAGATCGTTAATATCTCTGGAGGAGGTTGCCCGGACGTTCCCTACCTAGCTGACCAACTCGTGGGCGAATCTTTGGACCAAGCTCCGGAACCGAAGTCCATAGGCCAAACCTTATGCGGTTACGCATTGCAACTTGCGTACGAAGAACTTCACAGAATATGTCATGGCTAATAGTTGGAACCGTTCCTCGTGAGGATTTTCCTCTTATTGATGGCATTTGTCGTTTCGACGGCGAAGCCCTTCTTATAAACGGTTTAAGAATCGACGTTCGACGTGGGACTCCGGCTCTCTTGGCCGCCGCGTCTATCGCAGCAGAATTGTTGCGCATCGAATTGCCTAGAGCCCTGCTAGTGGGCGATACGGGAACAGGCAAAGGTAGCAAGCGTCTCTACAAACACCTTGTCGAAACAGCACCTTTACGAAAAGGAAACCTAATTGTGTTCCATTACCTCCAGCCAGACATGGACTGGCACAATAAGGTTTTGATAACCCTCGAAGATCAGAGCAACAGACCATGCCTCATCGCGGACGCTGGTTATATGTACGTGGCAAAAATGAGTGGTTTTGCGACCTCTTACGATCTGTTCACGCCAGACGTCGGGGAGATGGCCTTCTTAGCCGACGAATCTGCTCCACATCCATTTTACACTCGAGGCTTTTTGCTGCAGGAGGAACATGAGCTACCTGATCTCATTAAGCGAGCCTATCGACACCACAACGCAGCCACGTACTTACTCGTGAAGGGTAAATGCGACTATGTTGCATCGTCAGAGGGCATTTTGGCCAAGATCTGTGAACCTTCCACACCGAGCATGGAAGCCATTGGGGGGACCGGAGATACCTTGACGGGCATTGTGGCAGCCTTCATCCAAGGAGGCCACAAGGTAGAGGACGCTGCACAGTCGGGCGCAAAAATAAATAGATTCATGGGGGAAATTTGTAAGCCAACTCCGGCTTATTCGATTTTGGAATTGCTGTCTGTCCTGCCGGACGCCATGGCAAGACTCGCTCTGAGCGATCTGAGGCAAACAGAGTAAGGAGTCATTGCATATACGACTCCGTGTTTGCGAGTTGGCGGATAGGTAGGGGCGGCGTTGTTATGACGATCTGTAATCAACATGCTAAATGGAGAAACCGTGTACAATCAATAATAATAATATGATACAAATAAGACATTAACATAATTATGGGCTAATATGATAATGAAATGATATGAACAAATAAAGGCGGAATTAATTGAGCTTGCCATGGCAGGGTGTTAATGCATCAACAGGGTCGGATAGCCATGTACTTGTTATAATATCCCTTCATTTTTTTCTTCAATTCTTGTTATTTGTTGACCCTGGCTTAACTATGGCCCCTGGAGAAAAGATGGTAGTCTTTACCGACTTAGACGCCACTTTACTGGATTCCAATACGTATTCGGGGGAACCAGCTCGTGAATCACTAAATCTTCTACGCGAAATGAATGCCAGTCTAATACTCGTGTCAAGTGAGCCGTTCGCCGAAATGGTTCCTATTGATAATGCTCTGGAGTTAAACGATCCTTTCATTGTGGAGAATAGTGGAGGGCTGATTATAGGGGTGAACGCTGCCCTTATGGCTCGGCGAACTTCACATAATGTAATTGTGACTGACTAATAAGTAGGGATATTTTTCAGCCCGAAAAACGACCTGCCGGTTTTCGGGCTGAAATTAGGTCAATATTGGTGCCTGTCGTCCTCTGGCTTCTCCATAGATTCCTTGAGTTCATCTGGATAGAATTCAGTCTTGCCTGGTGGGATGCTTCTCAAACTGGGGAAGAGGCCCTTAAATTTGTGGGAGTGGGGTTCCATTTGGTCTGGGGCGTGGTGTGACCAATACGGGGTGGTATCCTCCTCTTCAATTAATACAGTCTCTAAGAGGGCTGGATAACGGTAACGGGAATTGTTACCTAAGAACGCCAACATCTCCCGACCTCGCCGGAAATCTCCTCTTCTCCGATTCACCTCGCCGAGAAGGTACATTATCAAACCTGGATCGCCCTTGGTCAGCCCCCTGCGAAGAGCCTCCTCTAGATACGAATCAGCCAAATCAAGGAGTTCGGTCTCGGTCTTGAGGTTGGAGTACTCGCGAGCAGCCCATGAACCCTTCAGGCTCATTACAGCTAGATCGCGAGGATTCAGTCCCCGTGTCTCAAAGATGGAGATGAGGGCAATCCATTTCCTAGCAACGAATTCGTGGATTTGAAATTTCTTGAAAATACCAACGTACTTGTCAGACTTGACTAGGTCTTTGATGTGACCCGGGACGCGAGCGTTAAAATCTTGAACTCTGGCCGTGTAAAGACATTCAGGGCAGGTAGCAAGCTCCGAGGAGCGGTTACAATCCCTTGGGACGAGTCTGAAGTCGAGCCCGTAGCCGAAGACCGTCAAATTTCGTCCATCTGTTTCCCGCTCATGGCTGAACTGGTGAGAACACAGAGGGCAAGCGAGAACCTTCACTGGTATAGTCACTCAATCCTCCTTCGCATACCACAAATTGAACTAAACCTCCCCTATATACCCACGACAGAGGTATCATATCACAATTGACCGCTTTTTTCCATGGATTTCTGAGATTACGTACCATAAAGGCACGAGATGCAGTAGAATATGATGTTATGACTTCTATGCCATTGGAGTTTATCTGGTGTCTAGACATGTAGATTTCCATAAGCAGTTAAATTCTAGTCAGTTTGAAGCGGTTTCAGTAGAACACGGACCTGTGCTAGTGGTGGCCGGAGCTGGATCTGGCAAAACGAGAACGATCGTCTATCGGGTTGCATGGCTCGTAAACAAAGGCGTACCCCCTTCAGCGATTCTCTTGATGACTTTTACCCGCAAAGCCTCCCAGGAGATGCTTTCAAGGGCCTCTGACCTGATTCAGACAGAGCTGTGGGATGTTGCCGGAGGCACGTTTCATTCAATCGCAAACCTTGCCCTGCGGAGGTACGGCAAATACCTGGACCTGGACTCTTCCTATGCCATCATGGATCAGGGTGACACCATTGGCGTCCTCGATCATATAAAGAAAGACGCGTTGAACACCGTGAAACTGCCCAAGGCATTCCCTAAGTCACGAACAATTGCAGAAGTAATTTCTCGTGCTTCGGGGGCCCAAAAGAAAATAGATGATGTTTTGAGACAAAGGCACCCTCACTTCATCGAATTTACCCCTGACATCCAGAAGATGCGCGACTTATACGTAGCATACAAGAAGGTAAACAATCTATTAGACTACGACGATCTTCTCTTGCATTTCAGGACCTTGCTAGAGAACTCTGAAACGGTAAGGGAGCAGTTGTCGGAACGCTGGAAATACATCCTAGTTGATGAGTATCAGGATACGAATCCCCTGCAGGGCCAGATAGTGAGGCTACTTGCATACAAGCACGACAACGTGATGGCGGTCGGCGATGACTCTCAAAGCATTTATTCATTTAGGGGCGCAGATTTCAGAAACATTATGGAGTTTCCCACCATCTTCCCCGGTGCACGAATTATAAAGCTAGAGGAAAATTATCGCAGCACTCAGCAGATCCTCAATTTGACGAATTCCATAATAGGTAGAGCCGTCAGCGGATATCCGAAGGTCCTATTTTCTAGGAAAAAGAGAGGCGAGCCGCCTAACATGTTTCAGCCTTGGAACGAACGAGACCAGAGCCAACTTGTCGTCCGTATGATAAAAGACTCTATTCGTGCTCGAGTAAGACTTTCTGACATTGCGGTTCTCTTCAGAGCCGGTTTCCATTCCTTCGACCTGGAAGGTGAACTAGCAAGAAATAGGATCCCTTTTGTCAAGTATGGCGGGGTGAAATTTTCTGAAAGTCAGCATATCAAAGACGTCCTGGCCCATTTGCGGGTTATCAATAATAACCGAGATCGTTTGAGCTGGATTAGAATACTGAGTTTATTGCCTGGCGTGGGGGCAAGAACGGCGGCCAAGTTGGCTGCCGCGATTTCCCAAGAGATGGAGTTGTCAGGATGCGTTCAGCTCGTACCCGCATCGAAGAGATTCAAGCCTCACTTCGACCTCTTGATCCACACTCTCCTGTCTGTAAGAAACGAGAAGAGCGATCTGGGAGCCAAGGTCGAGGGAATCAATCGGTATTACCATCCTTTTTTGCAGGAGCGATTTGACAACTACCCTAAACGCATGCGGGAATTGGATCAGTTGGCCAACTTGATAGCCCCGTACAAGAGCCTGGGCCAATTCCTCAATGACATGGCGCTGGATCCCCCTGACGATGGAGACGTCTCAGAGCCACTCGAGGATCGGGAAAGACTAGTCTTGTCCACTATTCATTCGGCAAAAGGACTAGAGTGGCATACGGTTTTCCTGATATGGGTTGTGGAGGGTCGAATCCCGGCCCCGCAGGCCGAGGCATTTGAGGAGGACCTCGAAGAAGAGCGTCGCTTGGTCTATGTTGCCACCACTCGTGCACGAGAAAGGCTATTTCTCTTTGCCCCTAGGTTGGCATTTGACAGGAGGCGGGGGTCTGTTGAGACCAGGTTGTCACGATTCCTTGCCGAGGTCTCAGACGTCTGCACGCGATGTGGCTGCGGAATCAAGGTCGAAAGACCTTGACACCAAAAGGGCTTACGAATAAGTTATGCTACAGAGACGCGGAGAGATGACCGAGAGGCCGAAGGTGCTCGCCTGCTAAGCGAGTGTAGGGTGTAGAGCCTTACCGAGGGTTCGAATCCCTCTCTCTCCGCCAGTCCGCAAATGAGCAAATTTCAAGTTAGCAGTATTACTATAAAAAGCACACAGTCGATTTACAGATAAAAATGCTGCCCAACTTCGTCGGGAATGGCGGGCAGCAAGTGAGGCTTGTACTTCTTCTTCAGATCTTTAACTCTGCCTAATGCGTCCGCAACCTTATCTACCGGTATGATGCCGCTACTGATCCCGTGAACAATGGCGTCCCTAGCTATTATTACATCTTCAGCAGACTTGCTGAAAAGGAGGAGGTCCACACCTGCTTTCAGAGCTAGTTCTACGCGACTCGCCGGATCGTAGTGATTGGCGATGGCCCCCATATCCAAATCGTCGGTGATGACAACCCCGGTGTAACCGAAATCAGATCGAAGTAATTCATTCACCACCGTCTGCGAAAGGGTACCGGGGTATAAGGGATCGAGCGAGGTATAAACGACGTGAGCCGTCATTAGCATTTCTATCCCTTGGTCGATCGCTGTCTTAAAAGGTAACATGTCTCTCTCCCGGAGGATCTCTTTATCTCTCCCATCTATTGGCAGGTCGAAATGAGAATCCACCATTGTCCCGCCGTGCCCGGGAAAGTGTTTGCCGCAAGGGATAACTCCCATTGATCGAACTGATTCAACGACAACTTGACCTAAGCGAGCCACCAAGGTCGGATTACCTCCGAAAGATCGGTCTCCGATGACAGAGGTTGCATGTTCTGAAGTCGGCTTCACCACATCCAGCACCGGCACAAAATTTGTGTTAAACCCGGCAAGCCCTATTTCGTAGGACACTACCGTCATGTAAGACCTTACAAGTTCAACCGAAAGAGGAGCGATACTTAAGTTTAGGGCTGTAGGGCAAGATGCAAAGGGCGACCTCAGACGACGTACCCTGCCGCCTTCCTGATCAATTCCTATAAGCAACCCGTCGGTCCAATTGTCCATGGCAAAGAGTTGAAGGTCGCGGTTCAACGTTGCCACTTGGAAAGGTCCTTCGATATTGCGCGAAAATAGGATGACCCCTGCTGGCTTGAGATCAAGCAGGAACTCCTTAAGATTCTCAGACAGGACCGTTCCCTCAAATCCAACCACAAACAGTTGCCCAATTTCGTTTATGTTCATGGGCCTAGCTTAAACCAAACCTCAGGGCCTCTAGCTTCGAACCTAGAAGTAGCTGTGAAGCCCCGGCAAATAATTTACACCGAAGTATGTGAAGAGTACGCACAGAAAACCCATTACCGAGATCATGGCAGTTCTATGCCCAGACCAGCCTCGAGCGAGTCTTGCATGTAGGAACGCCGCATACACCATCCATGTGATCAAAGACCAGGTCTCTTTCGGATCCCACGACCAATAAGATCCCCACGCGTGGTCCGCCCATGCAGCCCCTGTAATGATTCCTACACTGAGTAAGCAGAAACCGATTACCACCGATCGGTAAACAATTTCGTCTAACAACTTGGCCGGAGGGAGATGCTGGGCAACCATAGGAGAAGCTAGGGTCAATAGAAACATCACGGCGGCCACAAAAGAAGCTGTGAATCCTGCGTAGCCGAGAAAACAAGTTACAACGTGCGCAACAAGCCAATTCGACTGAAGCGCTGGGATCAACGGTCGGATGGAGCTATCCACCAAGAACGTCGATGCCATAACTATGAATACTGTTGGCAAACCCGCTGCAACCACAAAATCATTATGAAAAGCTACGCGCACCGCGATGAGCGCCGTCGCTATGGTCCATCCAAAGAAAACTAATGACTCGTACAGATTTGAGAGTGGAGCATGCCCAACCCCTAGTTGGTAAGATTCGATCCACCTGTACAAGATGGAGAAACCATGCAGCAAACAAATCACCACAACAAGGCGAAACGCCCGCTGGATGAACCGAGATTTGGGACTAGAGACCACAAAAGCGATAAGATAAATCACTGTGGACGTTAGATACGCGAAGGTGACAAAAGTATTCAAAGCTGTACTGGTCATAAAGACATTCCCATATTCAGAGCCATGCCAGAGACGCTGTGGAAACCCCCAGCGCTATACCGACTTGATAGCCCCCGTAGTTATTTTCTCTATCTCTTCTCTGAATTCTCGTCGCATCTTGCGGCTAGAGCCCGACACGCGCAGCCTAGTCTTGTCTTGCCCGTCCGCAATTATGTGTACACGAACATGTCTGTAATTCAAGAACAGGGTTATGACAAATCCTGCTACCAACATGATGCAGCCCAACCACACAATGTAAGCCCCGGGATCATAACCGATCTGAAGACCGCTCGCGTATAGCGGTTGATAGCCCTTGAGTCGTACCTCGTAATCACCGATCCGTACTGGCTTAGTATCCTTTTGAAAAATCCTAAGCGTCTTAGGATCTTCATTTTCCTTTTCCAGCGCCACGTCAATCCAAGGGCCTCTGATGCTTGATCCAGGATCAAGGGCCACAAGTCGAATCTTGAAATGTCCTTTGGGAAATTTAGTCTCGACGCCAGGCGCCAAAACCATTTCGTGGTTGGAACCATCCGCGCCTTCTAACGCTAGCGTTACCGACTTCACGCTAACGAGCTTGTAGTCGGACTGAAAGAGCGATATTCCGGAATATGTCAGAGGATGATTTACCCTGATAGAGCCACTGTAAACTTCTTTGCCATCTTGAATCAGCCGCACTTCGCTCCGGTACTCCTTTGGTTCTCCCGAGGGGTAACGATATAATTCAAATTTATCTAGAGCGACCTCGAATGGAAGATTAGCGGGCTGCCCCGATGGGATAAGCGTGTATCCCATCCCCGTGTATCCCTCTCTAATCTGAATGGCGCCCTTAAAACCGAAAAGCAACCCTGTCAACGCGCCCAAGAGAATAATGATTATGGCCAAGTGGATAAGGGGGAAACCGAGTAAATGTACGCGGTGTGTCGTCCAATCCAGACGGTATTCATGAGGGGCTTCTTCCGTATTGGGAAGGCCGTTCATCACACCTCGGATGGCATCGATGATTGCTTTCTTACAAGCCTCGGCAGGACGAGCATCGATAAGAGACAAGACAAAAGTCTCTTTGGATCGTCTCCCCCCCCAATCGGCAATAAGCGAAGGGATTCTCTTTCCAAGACAGCCGATCAAATTGAGGCAAAGGAGCACGAGGAGCAGCAGGAACCACCAACTGCGGTAAACTTGATGTAGGTCGAAGATTAAAGCCAACCTGCCGTAGAGCGACCCATGGGCTTGACTCGACTGTTGGAAACTTATCTCTTGCGGAATAATTGTCCCTAAAATAGAAGCTATTGCAAGGGCAAAGAGAAGGAAAAGGGCTAGCCGTACTGACGTGAAAGCTCTGTCGAGAAGATCCCAAAATGAAACTCGTTTTTCTGAGGTCTTATCTCCGCTATTGGAGACATTCATAAGGTTTTACCTCGTACTAACTTTCAATGGGGCTTGACCTCTAGTAGAACCCTTGCGTATGCTTGGGCGACAACGTCGTCGGTTGCATACGCTCTGCCTCCCGGAGGGCAATCATTTTGTGTAGCCCATCCAACCGAAAAATTCAACCGCACGACCGTTGCACGGCGGGCCCTGTGCGAGAAAACAAAAGGATCGGTGAGGACTATGAATGCCATTCTTAGATTAGTGCTATTAAGTGCTATCGTGACTTTGTTCTCATGTTTGCTTGTCGGGTGGGTAGGCGCTGACGCCCAAATCGATGAAGTCTCGGCGAAGATAGAAGAAAGTTTGAAGGCCGGTCGCCTGCCGGACGCAGAAAGCCAAGCCCAAAAAATCCTGGAATATGCCCGGGAAAAATACGGTGAGAACGCTGTGCAGACAGGACACGCGAGAATCCTGGTCGCAAATGTATATCGAGAGGCAGGGAAGTACGAAGAGGCGGCATCATTGATCCAGGCCTGCTTGGCCGCAAACGAAAAGTCCTTTGGTTCAGAGGATTCGGCGCTCATCGAACCTCTAGCTGCTTTGGGCATGCTCATGCAGGTTCAAAATAAGCTTCCAGAGGCTGAATCGACTTTCCGTCGGGCACTAGCTATTGATGCAAAAAAACCAGCCGTCAACCGGATTCCGATCATAGAAATCAAGGAGTCATTGGCGCTCCTCAGAGCAGGTGAAGGGGATCTGGAGGAATCAACACAGCTCCTGGAGCAGGTGATTGTCCAGAGGGAACGCTCTTCAGGCGTCAACACGGAGGAATACGCGACGACCCTCAACAACCTTGCCTCGATGTACGCACAGCAGGAAAGATACGACGAGGCGATCGTTTTACAAGAAAAGGCGATGCGAGTGCTTAAGGACGCCGTGGGACAAGACAATGTCACGAATGCCATTTTCAGCCAAAACATGGCCGGATTTTTACTCCTTGCGGGCAAGAAACGGGAGGCTGAACAAGTCTTGGCCTCGGTACCCGCCTTGTTAGAAAAGCATTTAGGTCCGGATCATCCCGCTCTCTCCGAGGTCCTACTAGAATTATCGGAACTGAACGAACAGCTTGGGAATAGCTCTAGAGCCAAAGAATTACAGAAGCGAGCAACCGAGGTCCAAGCAAATGCAAACAAGAAAGGTCAATAGCTTTCATCTGCTGCTCTTTGAGCGTTAGCCTGAAATGCCCCAGCTTGATTAGTTTGAATAGTGCGATTACAAGGAGGTCGACACATGAAGAAATCCATTGGCCCAAAGACCATTGTTTATCCTACTCCGGTTTTCATAGTCGGCACCTACGATGCTCAGGGTCGTCCTAACGTGATGACAGTAGCGTGGGGGGGGATATGCTGCTCGAGCCCGCCGTGCGTCACTATCTCTGTACGAGAAGCTACTTACACGTATGGTAATCTCATGCAGCAGAAGGCTTTCACCATAAGCATCCCAACCCTATCGTATGTGAAAGAGGCTGACTACATAGGCATTGCGTCTGGAAAGACGGAAGACAAGTTCGCAGCTACGGGCTTGACGCCAGTAAAAAGCGATCTCGTAAATGCCCCATACGTGGCCGAATTTCCGATGGTTCTAGAATGCGAGGTGAGGCATACGTATAAAATAGGACTCCATACTCAATTCATTGGAGAGGTCTTGGACATCAAGTGTGAGGAATCGGTCTTGGGCGAGAGAGAACGACCTTCGGTGGAGAAGGTGCAACCTTTTCTGTGGGCCCCTGACGGAAGCGGATACTACAGTTTCGGCGCTTTTTTGGGCAAGGCTTTTTCCTTGGGAAAAGAGATTAAGAAGGACTGATTAAGAGTTAGATTAGCGTTCATTGAAGAGTTCTTTGCCGTGAATGCCTATCGGTGATTTGAAGACGATCTGGCGAAACTGAGTATTGTCATGTCGGCAGCACCACCACGACTAGGCCTGCGCAAATCAGTTTGTCCAACCTAATGAGAACTAGAGTGGCACAAAGGCTTCTGCGTCATCACCCTGTCGCGGGGAAAAGTTCTCTGAATGAAACGCTGGTACAATCCAAAAAAGAAAGCTGACAACTGGAAACACTGTTACCTTGATCACATTGATTCAAGCTCCCCTACGTCTGATGGAGGTCGCCCTCATGCAAGCCTTTCGTTGTTCTGCCGGAATTCTCGTAAAGTGATCCAGGGCTGCTATTGCGACGTCCGCTGGGGATTCGCCCAGTTCTCTTGCTATTCTATTGAGGTCTGCCAAGATGTCGTCTGGAAAAGTGAACGGCCTGGTTTGTACATCGGTGGTACTCATGGCCACAATCCTTTCAGCGGGGTTTTAGATTCAGAAGGAACGCCGCATTTCAATAGGAGGTCTTTTATTGTCTGAGCTAACACATTTCGACGAGGGTGGAAGGGCAATAATGGTTGACGTCTCGGGAAAGGATATCACCGTGCGAGAGGCTGTGGCAAGGGGAGAGGTGCTAATGAGCCCCTGCACACTGGATCTTATTATGTCTGGGCAAGCCAAAAAAGGAGACGTCCTCGGCGTGGCACGGATTGCAGCAATAATGGCTGTCAAGAAGACATCGGAGCTCATACCCCTCACCCATCCGCTGCCCATAAGTCATGTGTCTGTGGATTTTCTCCCTGATCCAAAAAAATCTTCAATACAAATAGAGACTCGCGTACGGGTTACAAGCAGGACGGGTGTTGAAATGGAAGCATTGACTGGTGTAGCCTGTGCTGCGCTGACCGTCTATGACATGTGCAAAGCAGTGGACAAGGGAATGGTGATATCAGGGATTAGACTGATCGAGAAAACGGGTGGACGATCGGGAACCTATCGTGCCCCAGATCAGCCATGATGACGAATGCTAGTTTTCTATGATCAGCGACAGCATTGTTTCTTGGAGCTCCTAACACAATTAAATGGTCGCACAGGCATAAGTAACGGCAAATGGGCAGAAGGGAGCTAAGTCAACGTCGGCTTCTGGCAGGTAACAGACCCCTAATTATAGGACGCATGATTTATGGAGCTTAGGTGCGAAACATCAACTAATATAAACGTCAGAACACCTTCTGATTTGACCAGAAAAGAACTCATTAGACTTGCTACTCTTTTCGCCGGGAATGTACTAGTGCATTATGGAATGTGGTTTACAGAAACTGTTAATAAATTAGGGCTTCAAGAGACTCTTAACCTGGAGAGCCGGGCATTCCAGAAGTACTATCCTCTGGCGATCAAGAAACTAGGGCCTCACCTAAAAAAACACGAACCAAAAGACTTGGATATTGCAGTTTCCAAAGAAAGCGAGACGGAAATCATTGCACTAATACAGGATCTCGCTAAGACATGGGTCGCCAGTGATGGAGTGTGGTTCCAAGCCGTCGAAGCCCGCGCTGGAATGGCTGTTGCCAAGGAGATTAACGATACTTGCTGGGCCAATTTTGCTGCACTCGAAGCTTCCAAGATTCTGGCCTTCCTGGGCCTGCAGGCTGGCGGTGGACTGCGGGTCCTTCAACAAGCTCTCGAGTTCAGAACCTATTCCGTGATCAACATGCATACCTGTGATTTCTCGGCAGACGGCTCCCTTGTATTAACATTCCAAGAGTGCAGAGTTCAAAACTCTCGAAGAAGAAAAAAAATGGGGGACTACCCTTGCAAGTCTGCCGGTTTCATAGAATATTCACATTTTGCCACCCTCGTTGATAACCGAATCGTGACGGAATGCGTTTACTGTCCTCCCGATTCGGTGAAAGCAGACCAATTTTGTAGCTGGCGATTTGTCATTAACTAGGGATGGACAAGATGTTTGCTCAGATAAATCGCAGATACAACATTTCCAAGAAGCATCTTAATCGGATATGAATCCTGTACCCCGAGAGAGAATTACACCATGCAATGACAAAAGCGTCAATCCAGCAGCAGACTATGTTGTTTATTGGATGATCGCCCATAGACGTACAAGTTGGAATTTTAGTCTCCAGCGAGCAGTTGAATGGGCCGAAACCCTGAAAAAGCCCCTGGTGATTCTGGAAGCCCTCAGGTGCAACTATAAATGGGCTTCAGACAGAATGCACCGATTCATAATCGAGGGGATGTATGACAACTGGCGGTGTCTCGAGGGATCTAAGGCCTTGTATTATCCTTTTGTAGAGCGGAAGGTTGATGAGGGGAAAGGTTTACTTGCGCAACTTACCCGTCGGGCCTGTGTAGCCGTAACGGACGACTTTCCCTGTTTTTTTCTTCCTCGAATGGTATCAGCCGCGGAGTCTCAAGTCCCAGTACTCTTGGAAAAAGTGGATACAAACGGTCTATTCCCCATGAAAGAGCCGGATCAGGTCTTCCTGAGGGCATTCGACTTTCGGCGTTTCCTTCAGGCGCGTTTGGTACCTCACTTGTTCACGACTCCGGACCCTGATCCCGTGTCGTTTCTTTCCGTGCAATCACATCCCAATATCATTTCTTCTCTTTACAAACAATGGGAACCCGCGTACCGTGACCTCAAGAACTCGGCCTCCTTAGACCTTACAAGCCTCCCAATTGATCACTCGGTGTACCCTACCAACACCAAGGGAGGATCGGACAACGGTACAACCATTCTACGGACATTTCTGAGAAATTCCTTGTCTGAATACGATAAGTTACGAAACCATCCGGATGACAATGCCAGCAGCGGTCTGTCTCCCTATCTCCATTTTGGTCACATTTCTGCTCACCAAATATTTCAGGAGCTAGTAGATTACGAGGGTTGGTCACCGGATCGTCTTTCAAATCGAGTTTTGGAAAGCGAGTCGGGTGGTGGGGGATGAGCTCAGCCTCAGAGTCGTTCCTTGATGAACTGATTACATGGCGAGAGCTAGGGTACAACATGTGCTGCCACCGACAAGACTACGACACATTCGAGTCTTTGCCGGCGTGGGCAAAGGATACCCTGGAAAGGCATGAGCAAGACAGGCGTCCTTACGTGTACTCCACTCAGGAGTTGGAAGAGTCGCGCACCCATGACGGGCTGTGGAATGCTGCCCAAGAACAGTTGAAAAGAGAAGGCAAGATCCATAACTATCTCAGAATGTTATGGGGAAAAAATATTTTAGGCTGGACCCGTTCCCCCAGGGAAGCCCTTAACATCATGATCTATCTCAACAACAAGTATGCCCTGGATGGAAGGAATCCAAATTCCTACACAGGCATATTATGGTGTCTCGGGCGTTACGATAGACCATGGGGGCCTGAGCGGCCCGTCTTCGGTAAAGTCCGTTATATGTCCTCCCTCAACACGAAGCATAAGGTGAGGGTTGCCCACTTCATGCAGAAATACAGACCATGAGCTACTTTATGAAACAGCTTAAACGTGTCTCAGCGAATAGTGAGAACAGGAAGTGGCTTTTTGTCCCTTACGACCAACTCACCGACAAGATAGGTCCCCTGGCAAGACACCGGCCGACCGAAATCGGTATCGTGATGGTGGAAAATCCATGGAAGGCATCTCTGAGGCCATATCATCGCCAAAAATTGGCCCTTATCCTGGCCAACATGAGACATTTTGCGTTGGAGCAGGCTCGCAAAGGAGTGGCAGTACGTTACTTGGTAGCCAATGGGCCTTACGGTGAGACACTCTCTGCAGTTTCGCGTGAGTTGGGACGCCTGGAACTAATGAAGCCAGCGGAGAGAGAGCTCAGAGCTGACCTTCAACCTTTGGTGGACGATGGCCGGATCAAGGTCGTTCCACATGGCGGAAGATTGTCCTCTCCTGACATCCTAAAACATGTTGCCAGACCTGGTCCCCATTGGCGCATGGATGCTTTTTATCGACGTATCCGTAGCAAGACTGGCATTCTAATAGAAGGAGGAAGACCAGTTGGAGGAAGATTCAGCTATGATACTCACAACAGGCTGCCCTGGCGGGGGATTCCAAAGGCGCCTGATCCGTGTACATTTCCCATCGATCCCATCAAGCAAGAGGTTGGAGATCTTGTTAAGACGTTTTTCGCTAGCCATCCTGGTAAATTGCGGTTGGAGACTTTGCCGGCGACAAAAGAGGATGCAATAACCCTTTGGCGCTGGGCGGAAGAAAACTGCATGTCACATTTTGGCCCTTATGAAGACGCCATGTCTTCACAGTCATTGAGCTTGTTCCATACACGCGTATCTTCCCTACTCAACATCCATCGACTTCTGCCTGCTAAACTTGTTTACGACATTCTCGCCATGGATATTCCCCTTAAAAGCAAAGAAGGCTTTGTTCGACAGATAATTGGCTGGCGTGAATTTGTTTATCGTGTTCATGAAGCGACTGATGGATTTAGAAGTGTGGGATGCTCGTCACTAAATGTCTTAAAGTTCCCTGGCGACGCAGGCTACAATAGGTTAAATAGAAATTCTTGGAGCGGCCCACCTGTTACAGGCGAGTTTTTTGGGGGCGCATGTCCGTCGTTCTTGGGAGCAGCCAACCCACTCCCACCAGCGTACTGGGGAGTCAAGTCTGGGCTTCGGTGTCTTGATCACATCGTCGATAACGTGTGGGATCACGGGTACAGTCACCACATTACTCGACTCATGGTCCTGGCCAATATCGCCGCTTTGCTGGACGTGTCCCCCAGAGAACTCACTGATTGGTTTTGGGTTGCCTACACGGACGCTTACGACTGGGTGGTAGAACCAAATGTCCTTGCAATGGGCACATATGCCCTTGGACCGCTAATGACCACCAAGCCGTATGTGGCGGGGGCAAACTATATTCACAGAATGAGCGACTTTTGTACGATGTGCCGTTTCGACCCCACTCGTACCTGCCCTCTTAATCATCTCTACTGGGCCTTTCTCGCCCGTCACAAATCTAGGTTAAATAAGAACCCAAGGCTATCTTTAGCCATAAAGAATCTGGATAAGAGGAGGCTGACAATGGTGAGGCAAGATAGAAGAGTCTATGAAATTATCTTGGAGCGGCTTGCCGCAGGAGAGGATATTCCAACCGATGTGTCAACACGTGGCGCTTCTTAAGCGCAGACGAATACAGCTCTCAGGATGAAAGCTGACCACGTAACTTTATACGGAAAAATTTCGAATGAGAAATGCGGAGACCGACATGGGATTAGATAAAGGGACGACAAAAAGAGTTTTGAGCCTATTGAATGCACAAAAACTAGCAGTGATGGCCACATACGAACCTAAACAGCCGTATCTCAGTCTTGTGGCGTTTTGCCACACCTCTGACCTAAAGAGGATCATATTCGCTACTGACCGCAATACGCGTAAATATGAGAATCTGATGAAAAATTCCAGGGCGGCTATTCTATTTGATAACAGGATCGTTGCCGAATCTGACTTTCACTTGGGAGTCGCCGTCACGGCTTATGGAAATGCCGAGGAGGTTGAGGAATCCAACATCTCAAAGTTGCGGGAATATTATCTCGAAAAACACCCAGCGATGGAAGATTTCCTAGATTCGACGACAACAGCGTTGCTGTGCCTGAACGTTGAGTATTTTCATATTGTTGACAACTTTCAAGACGTCACCGTCGTGACAGTGAACTGATGTGTTAGGGATGTTAGGGGTGGAAATATTACGAAGAAGTTCAGCGGCGCATAAAAATCCTCCCCCGTGACATGTCATAGAGGGCTCTTATCGCTGCTAAGTGACCGCACATACCATGCACTCCGCCTCCGGGGGGCATGGATGACGAACACAAGTAAACACCCGGAGTCGGCGTTGCGTAAGGTGTCCATCGTCCCATCGGCCTGACGAATAGCTGCCAGAATGTCTGAATACCTCCCACTATGTCTCCTCCGACATAGTTTGGATTATACGCCTCCATATCAGCCGGGGACATAGTATGGCGAGCTAGTACTAACTCTCTAAAACCAGGAGCAAACCTCTCTAAATGATTCTCAATGCGCTCCGTCATGTTAATAGTACATCCGTGTGGCACATGGGAGTATGCCCAGGCTGTATGAAATCCTTGCGGAGCTCGAGTATTATCAAAGAGACTTGGCTGAGAAATCAGGACAAAAGGACTCTCAGGAGCTGTTCCCTCCCACACCTGCCGCTCTGCGAAGCAGATTTCCGACAGCGTTCCCCCAAGGTGTAGAGTTCCTGCCCGCAAACAGTTCGGATCGCGCCACGGAATAGGACCCTTTAATGCCCAGTCTATCTTGAACACGCCTGGGCCATGCTTATGATCTCTAAGTCGCTTCGCATAGTCTCGAGGTAGCACAGAGTATGCAATGCCAGCTAGTTGGCGCGGCGTTAGGTCGAACAGGTACGCATGGGATCGCGGCAGATCAGCCATATCGCTCACTGGAGAGCCTAGCTGAATCTCTCCATGCAATGACTTAAAATAAGTCGCCATAGCCTTAACAATTTCTTGAGAGCCACCACGAGAGATGGGCCATCCGACTGCGTGTCCAAGCAAACACATCACTAAACCAAAGCCAGCGCTTGACCAATACTCGAGGGGAAAAATAGCATGGCCGGCAGCCCCTGCAAACAAGGCCTGAGCCCGCTTACCCCTGAAAAAAGACCGGGCTAAGGAGTCGGCTGGCCGGAGCGCTAAAGTTCCAAAACGCAAGAGGAGATAGGGAGATTTTGTAACGCCAACGGGTTTGAGGAGTTCTCTTACGAGCACCTTCCATTGAGGCAAGAAACCACCTACCAGACGCTGGTAGGCCAAACCATCATCGGTTGACAATCCTTTAACGGTTGCGTCAAGCGAGCGATGAACAATTACGGCAGGTTCATCGTCCAAAGGATGCGCGAGACATGCAGATGCATGAATCCACTCTACGCCAAGAGCTTCAAGGTCTAGGGATCGGAAAAAGGGCGAAGCTAAAGCGAGAGGATGAACAGCAGAACAAACATCATGGTGAAAATCCGGTAGAGTCAACTCTGCTGTTCTGCATCCTCCGCCGACGGTGTCCTTCGCCTCCCGAAGCAGAACCTTCTTGCCTGCACGGGCCAGCGTTATTGCAGCAGCGAGTCCGTTTGGCCCCCCTCCAACAACTACGGCATCGAATTCTAATGCTCGATACATGCAAATTAGCTTTTAGCCGTTTGGCCGAGGAGAAAACCACCTCTTCGGCTCATTTATGAGGGTCCTTATCTGAGCATTATAATACACGTTTCTAAACTCTTCCCACTTCATACGGCTATCGATGCATTCCTGATTCAGCGTTATCTCTGGAGGAAAGCCCAAGTCTAAAGCCAAAGAGGTAAGAACGTGTTTCCATATCCTGGTTTGAATCTTGGAACCGACAAGCCGAAAAGCCGCTTCGTACAAGGGGTCGCCAGCCCGAGCCAACCCAATAATCCGCACAACTATGCCTTCATCGGTTTCCGTTGAAGAGAAGGTTACGAATCCGCATTCCGGATGCCCCTGAGGAGTATTGAATGTAAACGACCGCTCGTCTGAGTACATGACCATTACACCTGTGGACACGGGTCCTCCTGGAGTTGAGGAATCTATCAGCACTATCTCGCCCGGCTCTATGCCTCTCTCCGATGGATAGAAGTGATTGAAAGACGGCTGGTATCGCGGAAAGTTCTGTTTCAGACGATGGATGGCATCTTCCGGCGCTATCTCTGTATCATTGATGAAAAGCTGAAAAGCCTTCTGCCAAAGGGGCCCAAAACCGTTTACGGGTCCTACGGCGCTACGACCATTGACATTGAGATTCCTGGCGTCGGGCGGCACGCGGGGAACAAACAACTTGTTGACAGGCCTAGCCCAGCACGCAGCATTAGAGAGCGTCGGCAATTTTCTAGGGACATCCGGCTTTTTGAACCTGCAGGGAGGAATGCAGGCCGCCGCGCAAGCCTCTTCCTCTGTATCGTGAATGCCCATAGCCCTTCCAATTCCTGACACCGTGAACACTTCCCGCAGATCCGGAGCAATACCGAACGCCAAAACGTCTTGTTTCCTCACTTGGCGTCTGGCACAGAATTTTATCAGCATGGCCATCCCCAAGCCATTTATTGAATCCACGCCACTAAAGTCAAGAAGCACGTATTTCGGATCTTGTTGTCCTTGCCACGCGTAAGCCGCCTCGAGAAACCGATGATCCACATCCATAATCCCGGAAGGAAGACCAATGACGCAGGCGTGGTTTCCCCTATACACCACTTTTAGCGACTTGTTTAGAGGAGCATCGGAACCGTCTTGAACCGAAACAGAGATTTGGGCTATTTTATCCTCGGAATGGCGGGGCCGAGATTCCGCGAGTCTATCTCTGGCGAGCTTGAGTCCGTTTGACAGTCCTGGCATTATTTTCAAAGCGCCTTTTACAAAAGGATTATCTTTCATCTTGTCGAGGAAAGCGAGTTGACTCGCTCGCCCCACCAAAGCCTGGGCATAGGTAGGGTATGCGTGTGTGACGGAGTAGAGGTCTTGGAGAGGTTTTCCCATGGCTTTTACGATCTGGGCCTCGTGAATCACCTCTGGGGCAGCTTCTCCAAGGATGTGCGCTCCGACTAGGCGACCCCTACCGTCGCAGATGAACTTCGCCAATCCCGTTGTGTGACCGTCGATCAAAGCTCTGCGCATGTTTGCATACTCGAATCGATATACTTTCATTTTGTATCCGTATTTGGCATGCGCATGAGCCTCAGTGAGTCCCAAGAAGGCCAGAGGCGGCACGGTAAAGATTACGTACACCGAGTTCTTGTAATTAATTTTTTGTTTCGTTGGCAACACCGAGTTGGTTGCCGCAATTATACCTTGATATTCAGCCATGGTTGCCAACTGATAAGGCCCTACCACGTCTCCACAGGCGTAGATGTTAGAAGCTGATGTCTGCAGCATGTCGTTTGTTATAACGCCCCGCTCAGTGGCGTCCACGCCGGCTTTCTCAAGCGCAAGTCCACCCAGGTCTGGCTTTCTTCCAAGTGCCACGAGCAACTGCCCCACCACAACGTTTCCCCTCTCACCGCTCCTTTCCTCGTAGGTCATTTGAATATGGCCATTATTGTCGGCCACTTCCACGGCTCTCGCACCCAGCTTGATCCGAATCCCATCCTTGTCTAGTGCTCGCATTAGGTGAAGAGCCACTTCTCGGTCAGCCATCGGGAGGATCATTTCACTGCGTTCTACAACCGTTGTCTGGACTCCGAGTCTCCCAAAAGCCGATGCGTATTCGAGTCCGTCCACGCCTCCCCCAAGAATTGCTAGAGACTTGGGTATCTCCTCTAGATCGTACAGAGTCTCATTGGTCAGATAAGGAACACGTTGGATACCCTTTAGTGGCGGTATAAAAGGTCGAGTCCCGACGGCAATAATGATTTTATCGGAAGAGATGGTCTGGCCACTGACGTCCAAATTGTGTCGATCTACGAAGGAAGCACTGCCGTTAAGGACGGTAATTCCGATCTCCTCAAAAGTCTCCGGCCCATCCTTCTCGTAGGCTGTACGAACAACGGATCGTATCCTAGGCATAACCCCAGCCTTGTTGAGATTGATCACAGGGTTGGCAACGATACCTTGGTCAGCGAGCCAAGAAAGATCCCTGAAAAGGTGTCCGAGTCTTATAAGAGTCTTGCTAGGAATGCATGTAGTATTTGTGCAGTTCCCTCCAATGCGCTGTTTCTCAACAACTGCCACTCGTTGCCCTAGACCTCTCGCTGTCACCGCGGCTACCATGCCTGCAATACCGGCTCCGATGACTGCTACATCAAAGTCATATTTTGAACCCATGTTAACCGCTCTTTCGTGAATGGTCCTCTACAAAGGCAACACCTTCGTGATTACTGGAACCTGTGAGTGGAATCTACTGTTTGAGGCTGCCTATGAGCGGCAATACCTTTTCAATGGAAAAAGATACTACGTGTCGAGTAAGCCTGCCAGTGAACATGGAATAGTCACACCGACGACATATGGCTGTAATTAAATCCTCATTCTGTTCTTCACGGAGTTTCTTGAGATAGAGTCGTTTTCCCGAGTACCCTGGTCCTTGTTCCAAGAACAGATACGTCGCGTATGGATTCGTTTGTAAGTTGGCGTGGGTCAAACGTTCTCGCATAATAAAAGCTAGCGAACCGTCTTCAAAGAAGTGCGGACGTGCGTAGACAGCGGCATTGACTTTCCCCGTTTCATCGGCCGTAGCCAGAATTCCACACCCTTTTGTTTGGTCAAAATATTCTTGCAAGTTCATGATTGAAGTCTCCTTCCCCGATCCTGTGCGTGAACTCGCGTCCCCGCAATTGCGTTACTCAACCCCGACTCCAGTGACTGATTTGCTTAACGCATTTGCGAACGCCTTACTATAAACTAATGCGTATCCGGCGGTGTGAGAACCTCTAGCAATGCCCCGTTGTCTCTTTTAAGGGAATCTAGTATAGACTTAGTATTCTGGCGCTGTAGCAAATGCGCTGCTGGCTGGGGGACGAGGATTCGAACCTCGGTTAACGGGGCCAGAACCCGCCGTCCTGCCGCTAGACGATCCCCCAGCTAGAGCCCATATTAATACGGGCCCTGTGCACAGTCAAGACTCATAGGTCACGATTGCTACTTAGTTCGGCGATGATGGCATCTGTTCTTTAAGCTAGCACTAGAAAAGATAGCTTGCCCTGTTTGCCCATTACAGTGCCTTTCGCTCTACCGTCGTGAAAAACGCCATGGCAAGACTCTCATTTCACGCGAATATTAGCGAAAGGACTCTATCAGTCCGACCACTTCCCTGTGATGCCCGTACACATGCGAGACGGATGGTTCCATTTTTTGATTTGCATTTGTATACATAACATGCTAAACTTACGAATCATTTTTATTCTGAGCATGACGGCAGAGAGTTGAGATCATGTTCCTTAATGTGTGGAAGGTACTGGGTGTTGGTGTTGCGTTGTCGTTAGGCTGTGGGGCATCGCTTGCTTCAACGTTTTTCTCAGATCAAATTGTTGGCCGCTTCGGGAATGAAGCCTACCACAGACAGGTTTCTGCATACAGCATGCCGGGAAGCATTAAAGAGATTTTGCAGGAAGCCCTGCCGTTGCCAAGCGTAAGTATAGCTTTCAGGAAACCGAAGGGCTCTCCGAAAGGATCGAGTGCTGCCGTGGAGGGGAAAGCAACAGATTTTCGTCAAGCCTCAGTTTCGCCCACTCTTCATGAAAAGACAGACAGAGGAAAACTCATATCATCGGGGATCGTTCCCTACTTAGAAATAGAAGTTAAACACGGTGAACATACTTTCACGCTTTTTTCCCACACTGGCGATGGAAACAATAAAGCTCTTTATCATTGTCGTGTGGGCTTGGGAGGACCGGAATTTCCAACGCCTGTTGGAACATACTACGTCACACATATATACGACGACCAACCCTGGTGGATCCCTCCGAAGGATAGGGCGTGGGCAGCGGGCGAGAAGCCAAGCAAGAAGGTGTACGGCGGTACCATGGCGCCTCTGCTCAAAAAAAGAGACGTAAAAGACAAGAAGCGCTCCCCATCTTCAGAAGACATGATTGCGGGTCGGGTGAAACTCGAGGATTACGGTTATAGATTTCATGGCACCAACGCGCCTCGAAGCATCGGTAGGAATCAATCCCACGGCTGTGTCAGAATGCTACCTGCAGATGCCAAAAAAGTTGCTGAACTCATCAAGGAACACGTGGGGACAAGAGAACGTAAAGAATCTGACAACGGCTCTTATGTAGTCCTGAAGAGTCCGGTAAGACTAAATCTAGTGAAATAGCAGTCGTGTCAGATGTCTTGCACAAGACACCTGACAAGCCCATACGCGAGTTCGGTCTAAGAATGCCTAGAGACTCAAAACGAGAAGGAGTGACATTTTATGTTGGCGGAATTGAGCGTGTTTCCTCTGGACAAAGGTGAATCCGGTTTGAGTCAATACGTGGCTGAATCCATCAAGATCATTCAACAGAGTGGACTGGATTATGAAATCCATGCCATGGGAACTCTTATCGAAGGTCCTTCGGATAAGGTATTTGAAGTCATCAAGAAGTGTCATGACAACATGGCCTCAAAATGCAGCCGTCTCGTAACCAACGTCAAGATCGACGATCGTCGTGGAGCTCGGGATTCCATAAAAAGGAAAGTCGAATCCGTCCGTCAAAAATTACAGACATCCTAACAAGTCAAGTTTCCAAAAAGCCTTCTGTATGAGGACGACAAAATCTGTGAGTCAGATAGAATTGCTTAATACAGACGATGAACTCCTTGAAGTGGTTGACCTGCGGGACAGAATCGTCCGTCTCGCGTCGCGTAAAGAAATTCATCACAATAATCTCATGCATCGCGCTGTGCATGTTTTCGTCTTTGATTCAGCGGGATCGCTTTTCGTCCAGCGCCGGTCTTCTCGAAAGGACACTCACCCACTAAAGTTAGATTCCTCAGCAGCGGGTCACGTGGATCCCGGTGAGACTTACCTTCAGGCAGCCTTGAGGGAACTCTACGAAGAGTTGAGCATAAGATCCTGTTTGAGGGAGGCATTGCGTCTGACTCCTTCGCGCGAAACTGGGTACGAACACGTAGTATTGTATGAGACATTTACTGACGCTAGACCCGTCATCAACGTGGATGAAATACTCGAAGGGTGTTTCATGAAGCCCGAAGAGCTTTCCACAAAAATGAAAGAGGATATGCGAGATTTTGTGCCCGCGTTCTGTCGCCTTTGGACAAGCTATCGAGACAAGAAATCATGAAAGCGGTTGTTCAAAGGGTTTCCCGCGCCCGAATTACGGTGAACGGCCAATTGATCAGCGAAATAGGCACAGGCTTGCTCGTCCTAGTGGCGGTGGGGAGCCTGGATGGGGAGGATCAGGTCCGCTGGATGGCCGATAAGATACCAGCCTTGAGAATTTTTTCGGATGAGCAAGGAAGGATGAATTTGAGCCTGCTTGAAATAGGGGCCGAGATGCTGGTAGTTTCGCAATTTACTCTTTATGGGGACTGTCGTAAGGGGAGACGGCCTTCTTATTCTGGGGCAGCACCCTCAGATAGGGCTCTGATATTGTACCGAATGTTCTGCGAACTCGTATGTGATAAGGGTATCAAAGCATCTGAGGGAGCTTTTGGAGCCCACATGCACGTTGAACTGGTGAATGACGGACCTGTCACGCTGGTCATCGAAACCCCTTGTTGATCCTGCACCGATCGCTTCTACAGTCGCAGCTTACTGATTGCTCTGTGGATGACGACGAACGAGGAATTTGTCTCCCTTCATCGCGAAGTAATACGAACCGTCTTCTTCAACCACGTATTGCGCCAGGGCATAATAAGCAGGCCGTAGGAATCGGGCAGGGAACAGCCCTCCTTTGACGTGGCAATATGGGGTACCATCCGCACTGATCCAAAACTGGTTCGGATCAAAGTCGTCCAATGTCCCGTCGTTCAGCAGCAGGGATATGCCTCCGTTAGCACCGTCACGGATGGCTTTGACGACAAACGGTGTATCTTCAACCTCGACACGGCAGCTCTCTCGACCTATCTTTACCCGGTATCCGCCTTCTGGAACCTCTTCCAAGGCATCACAGAAAAGCCGATAAATGCCGGGGTGAATTATTTCCGCTCCGTTCTGAAACCATCGGCCTTCCTTGTCTATAAAGAGCTTCACAAACGGTGAAGCATCAAAGTGGGTTGGATTCTCATTCATTTCTTGTGCGCCACACTCCTAAACTAGCGTCTTCTGTTACCAGAGTTCGGCGAGGTTCTGCCGGGTATGCAATATACGATATGTTCGATATCCGGCCAAGACCCGCTTCACGTATAACCTAGTCTCTTGGTACGGGATCATTTCAACGAATTCATCGGGTTTAAGTCGGGCGTTGTTTCTCATCCAGGATGTTACTTTTCTAATGTCAGCATTGTATGAGGCTACAGCGGGAATAATATTTCCTTGAAAGTGTGTCAGGTTTCCCTTCAGTATTCTTATGCCTATAGCGAGATTCTTGTGCGGGTCCATCAGATGCTGGAACACAGCAGTCAAGGGCTTCCCTGACGTAACTGTAAGGCCGGAGGCATTGGGCATGACTTGCATGAGCCCAACAGCTCCTGCCGGAGAAATCGCACTATGATCGTAGAGACTTTCTTGGCGAATAATTGACCACACGAGATACGGATCCAGCGAGTGCTTACTAGCTTGGCGCAATGTCTCTTCGTAATGAACACGCGGAAAAACCATCTCGATGAATTCCTTCGGCGCATCCTTGGGTGGATTTTCCATAAATTTGGCAAAAGCGCAGGACAAAGCACTTCGAGCTTTCGCATATTCACCCAGCAAATAGGCGCTCCGCGCACGCAAGAGAGCGATGGCAGGTTCGGCATGTAAAGGACTCGGTAATGCATTGAGATTGATGAGGGCGAATTCGTGTAGTCTCATCTCTTGCAGTTCGAGGGCCTGACGCACAAACGGATTGGAGAGAAGATGAGGCTTAAGCGTTGTGTCCGGGAACCTGTCGGCTTCATCGCGCGCTGGTCTAGGGCTAAGCTTAAGAGTTTTCAAGAGATCGGCCGACTCATATCCATAGTAACTCATAGGGGCTCGGCTACAAATCTCTTGGAACAGCTTTCCCGCTTCCTGTACCTTATTTGATTTGACCAAGGAGCGGCCCTGCCAATACAGACACGAGTTCTGCAAATCAGGAGACGCCGTAATGTTCTTAACTTGCTGGAACTGTTGGGCGGACTTTGGGAAATCACCTGTTAAATAAGCAATCCACGCCAGCCTCCATTTGACTTGGAACGCCGTCTTGGAATCAGCGCCAACCTTTGTCAACCTACCAAAGTAAGATCGAGCAACCTCGAACCGTCTCTTCTCAAAATGATATGCTCCCAAATTGAAGAGAGCGATTTTCTTGAAACGTTCGTTCCCCGACTTAACCAATTCCTGGCATGACAATTGAAAGTCTTTGTCCCTATCCAAGCGCCAATATAATCGACTGAGGAGATACAGCGCTTCTAACCGAATGGACAATGGCTGATCACCCTTCAGAATGTCTTTTAATAAATGTATCGCTTGTTCGTTTTTTCGCTCTTTATAACGACACGTAGCTAGCTTGATACGAAGTGGCCCTCTTGACGGTTGTTCCTTCAGCATGGCCTCATAGATTTCACCAGCCGAATCGAATCGTCCAGCTTGATACAAAAGCCTCGCTCTTTCCGTTAGTTCGACCTGCGTATAAGTCTGCCCCTTGATTCGGCCTTCTCTTGTCAACGAACCAATCGCCTCCGCCGCACGTAGTCCTTCAACAGCAGCAGGAAAGTGTATATAAAGCGTCCTATAGTGCTCGAGCGCCTCCGAGACGTGTCCCAGCCTAATCTGAAGCTGCGCCAAGGAGAATATGAGACCAGGCTTTGACTTGACATCGGAGCCTCGAATTAGTTCTTTGAGAAGAGGTATTGCATTAGGCTTTCCCTGATGTGCCATGGTGTTCGCTAATTCAATCCTGACCAGCGGTGAATAAACTGACTTCGGAAACCGTCCCAAGGCTTCACGGTACAAGGATTCACTCTTGTCAAAGTCGTCACGATAGCGATAAATTCGGGCCAGGAGAGTGTAGGCGATTGGGCCATAGCGCTCATCCTTACACAACTCACTCCATGCCGATTCGGCATCTATCAGTCGATTTTGATCTAGTAAACGCTTTCCTTTTCCAAACTCACGAGCAACCGACGCTTGTTCCGCAGCGTTGACTGAGGTCATGAGAACACAGCTAATTAAGGTGAGAAAGGCCGAGACCCCCATAAGGAAAACAAACGAATTTAGATAGCTGGAGATCAATTCTCTCCTGCAATGGAGAAGACCACTTTTTGATATTTCTGCGTATGGACCGTAACCGAAAAACACCTTTGCTCCTACGTAGGCCGGTTGACATATTGGAGCAATCTTGACAACAGCGCCTTTCTGAACTTGCAAGCCCGCATAAGATGGAGAACAGTGCTTATCCCAGTTGAAGACTCGCTAGGTTACACAAAATGTATGTTATTTATGTACAACGTAATGGCTCAACGGTCAAGGAATACGTCATTTACGGGATAGAAATGTTTTCGAACGCAATACTTATGCTTATGTATCCTGATTCATGGATACTAGTTCGCTGTTTATGTCTAGGTAATTCCCACATTTTCTTTGACAACTCTAGCGATGAATCTTACAATTTTGTAATAAATCGCTCGGTGTCTGAAATTATATAAAAAAGTAGAAGGCCAAAATGAGATACGAGCCCGAAATCAAGCAAGAGGTCACGGAACTGATACTCCTCTTTGAAATTTCCCAAAGCCTCGATCAAAGTATGGACCTTCACGAAGTGGTAGGGCCTGTTTTTGAGTCACTGGCTCGGCACAGGGGTATGATGAGAGGAACGCTTACGCTTCTGAACAGAGAGTCGGGAGAGATCCTTATCGAGGCGGCTCATGGACTTTCACAGGCCCAGATGGAGCGCGGACGATACCGACCCGGTGAAGGCGTAACAGGGAAAGTCATAGCCACTGGAAAACCGGCCGTGGTTCCTCACATTTCCGATGAGCCTCTCTTCTTAGACCGTACGGGCGCAAGAAGCGGCCTAGGGAAAAAAGACATCTCTTTCATCTGCGTGCCCATAAAGATAGGGAATGAGGTGATCGGGGCGCTGAGTGCGGATCGTTTGTTCGAAGAAGGCGTATCCTTTGTGGAAGACGTTCGACTACTATCCGTAGTCGCTTCCATGATAGCTGAGGCAGTGAGATTGAGACAGTCGGCCCAAGAGGAAAGGCACCGGTTGCTCGAAGAAAACAAACGACTGCAAAACCAACTCAAAGATCGGTTCCGCCCAGCGAACATTGTTGGGAATTCCAAGAGCATGCAGAACGTATACGACCTCATAGCTCAGGTGACAAGAAGCGATACCACCGTTCTTATACGGGGAGAGAGTGGGACGGGAAAGGAGCTGGTGGCTCATGCCGTGCATTTTAACAGTGGGCGGGCGGACAAACCCTTTATCAAAGTCAATTGCGGGGCTTTGCCGGAGAGCGTTGTTGAGAGTGAACTCTTTGGACACGAAAAGGGCGCATTCACAGGCGCAATTTCAACGCGTAAAGGACGGTTCGAGCTCGCTCATGGTGGGACTATATTTTTAGATGAGATCGGCGACCTATCCCTCATGACTCAAATTAAACTTTTGAGGGTTTTACAGGAAAGGGAGTTTGAAAGGGTAGGGGGAAACGTGACCCGACGAACAGATGTGCGAATTATCGCTGCCACAAACAGAGATCTAGAGTTGCTCGTCGAAGGGAGGAAATTCCGCCATGATCTCTACTACCGCATCAATGTGTTCCCCATCCATGTACCCCCCCTTCGCGAAAGGAAAACAGACATTCCTTTACTTGCGGACTACTTTGTGGAAAAATACGGGAAAGCTAATAACAATACGATTAGCAGAATCTCGACTCAGGCCATAGATATGTTAATGAGTTATCACTGGCCTGGAAATGTAAGAGAACTGGAAAACTGCATTGAGAGGGCGGTGCTGTTGAGCACGGACGGCGTGATTCACGGCCGTCATTTACCTCCAACCCTCCAGACGCCGCGCAAAGGGGCCGTGGAACGTACGGGAACCCTGGAGAGTGCACTAACCAGTTTGGAAAGAGACATGTTGATGGATGCCTTGAAGCTATGCCGGGGAAACAAGACCAAGGCAGCACGGATTCTTGGTATTACGGAACGTATTATGGGATTGCGGGTGCAAAAATATGGCATTGACCCGAAGCGTTTTCGTACAAAATCGTACCTATAACTGCATAAATTACATTTTAGTGCCATATCTGCTGCTCCCATTGTCCCTTTAATCCTCACATTAGTACGAAATCTTCCCTTGTGCCCATGGCAACTCAAGTCTGAAAGTACTATGTTAAGCCCTGATGCTGACTATTGAAGCGCACGACTTCCTAAGACAAATTACGGCAGTACCCTTTTTTTAATTATGATTGCCAGACTCGCGTCTGTTGGCATTGACCTTGCTTTCCCTATTCGAGACTGATTCGTGCTCACAGTATTGTGATCGAACGACGCCGGTGATTATGAACTTCGCATTCACTACTGGCCAGCGATTCAGTCAATGCAAAGGGAGGTATTTAGAAATGAACGCGGCCGACAACGCATGGGTACTGGTTGCGTCAGCATTTGTCTTGCTCATGACCCCGGGGCTGGCGATGTTCTACGGGGGGTTAACTCGTTCCAAGAACGTGCTCTCGACAATGATGCACAGTTTCTTCTTGATGGGTCTTGCATCAGTCATTTGGCTTTTCTACGGTTTTAGCTTCGCTTTTGCGCCAGACGCTATGGGCGGGGTTATCGGTGGACTTGATTACCTGGGACTTCGGGGGATTGGCTCCGAGCTGTTTCCTGATCTCACCGACCCGTCAAAGACCATGACAATTCCGGGCAGCACGTTTATGATCTTTCAGTGCATGTTTGCCATCATCACCCCTGCTCTTATTACAGGCGCTTTTGCGGAGAGGATAAAGTTCAGTTCCTACATCCTTTTCATGCTGGTGTGGATAACGATCGTGTATTGCCCAGTTGCGCACTGGGTTTGGGGACCGGGTGGTTGGTTATCGAGTTTGGGGGCCATGGACTTTGCAGGAGGTACGGTGGTACATGTGAATGCGGGAGCCGCAGCGCTGGCTTGCTGCATGGTGGTGGGCAAGCGGAAAGGCTTTGGAACCACGCCCATGATTCCTCACAATCTCACGCTGTCTTTGTTAGGTGCTGGTTTGCTGTGGTTCGGCTGGTTCGGATTCAATGCCGGCAGCGCATTGAACGCAGGCGAGGGGGCAGCAATGGCATTTGTTGCGACACATATGGCTACTGCCAGTGCAGCTTTAGCTTGGGTGTTTACTGAATGGATCGTCAGCGGTAAGCCGACCACTCTTGGCGTGGCATCGGGGGCGGTGGCCGGTCTTGTGGCAATTACTCCCGCTTCTGGTTTTGTTGGACCCATTTCGTCAGTGTTCATAGGCATTGGAGCTGGGATATTATGTTATCTTGCCGTCCTGGCCAAGGGAATTTTCGGCTACGATGATTCTTTCGACGTTGTCGGGGTACATGGTGTAGGCGGAGCATGGGGAGCAATTGCAACGGGTCTTTTCGCGTCACAAGCCATTAATCCGGCAGGCTCCAATGGTTTATTCTTTGGAAACCCCGGACAACTGTGGACTCAAATGGTTGCAATATTGGTTACTATGGTCTTTTCCTTTGTTGTGAGTCTTGTTATTCTGCTAGCCGTTCGAGCCATACTGGGACTAAGGGTCGCCGAAGAAGACGAGGATGCCGGGGTTGACACAGCTTGTCACGGTGAGGCAGGTTACAATCTCTAATGCGCCAATATACCAATTCGCAGGAGATGATCGGAGAAGACTCAAGAATATCTTCAAATACATTTTTTCCCAAAACATGGTGAGGAAGGTGTGAGAGAATGAACAAGATAGAAGTCATAATCAAACCATTTAAGCTAGATGAAGTGAAGAGCGCCCTCACATCCCTAGGCGTTCAGGGAATGACGATCACCGAGGTAAAAGGTTTTGGCAGGCAAAAAGGCCATAAAGAAATATATAGGGGGGCTGAATACCTTGTTGATTTTCTGCCTAAGATCAAAATTGAAATGGTAGTCCCCGCAGAAATGAAGGAGCAAATCATTGAAAAGGTTATCGCAGCAGCTCGCACAGGAACCATAGGTGACGGCAAGATCTTTGTTATGCCCATAGAAACCGTAGTCCGTATTAGGACCGGCGAAAGAGACGCAGATGCACTGTGAGTTAATCGTGTCAAGAGGTAGGATCAACAGAATGTGTAGTAACGGGGCCAACGGATAGCGGTTATTTGACTGAGAAAATACCACGGCAGCCATTCAGGCTGCAACAGGTAGTCGAATCAAGAGCAAAGAGGAAAAGGAGGCTGGAATGGGACCGAAGGAAGTACTTGAATTTGCAAAGAAACACGGCGTAGTGATGGTGGACCTTAAGTTTATGGATTTTCCTGGTATGTGGCAGCACTTCAGCGTACCACTGCATGAACTAGAAGAGGATTCATTTGAGTCCGGTTTCGGGTTTGACGGATCTTCAATTCGGGGGTGGCAACCCATTCATGCGTCGGACATGTTGGTCATACCAGATCCTGACACCGCAGTCATGGATCCATTCATGGCAGAACCAACACTTTCCCTTATCTGCAACATCGTAGATCCCGTCACGATGGAGCGATATAGCAGAGACCCCAGAAACATAGCTCAGAAGGCAGAGGCATATCTCAAATACACCAAGATAGGAGACACGGCCTATTTTGGTCCCGAGGCCGAGTTCTTCATTTTTGACGATGTTAGATACAGCTACGGCTCTAATCATGGTTTTCACGAGGTGGACTCGATAGAAGGATGGTGGAACACCGGTCGAGAAGAAAATCCCAATCTCGGGTACAAACCGCGCCACAAAGAGGGATACTTCCCAGTTTCCCCCAACGATTCGTTGCAGGACATACGAACAGAGATGGTGATGATTCTCGAGGGGCTTGGCATCACCATCGAAGCTCAACACCATGAAGTCGCGACTGCTGGTCAAGGTGAGATAGACATGAAATACGCTCCCCTTGTGAGAATGGGCGACCAACTCATGTGGTTCAAGTATGTTTTGAAAAACGTGGCAAAGCAACATAGCAAGACAGTGACGTTCATGCCCAAGCCCTTGTTTGAGGATAACGGCTCGGGGATGCATACTCATATCAGTTTGTGGAGGGGGCAAACGCCGATCTTCGCAGGCGACAAATATGCTGGCCTTTCGCAGGAAGCGCTCTGGGGGATTGGAGGCATCCTGAAGCACGCGCCGGCTTTGTGCGGTATTTGCAACCCCACCACCAATTCGTACAAGAGGCTAGTTCCTGGATTCGAGGCACCGGTGAACCTCGCGTATTCGTCTAGGAACAGGTCCGCATGCTGTCGTATTCCTATGTACAGCCCATCCCCCAAGTCAAAGCGGATCGAATACAGGACTCCCGATCCATCATGCAACGGTTATCTCGCTTTTAGCGCACTCCTGATGGCCGTGCTGGACGGTATTCAGAACAAGATCGATCCTGGTGAGCCCTTGGACAAAGATATTTACGCCCTATCGCCTGAGGAATTACAGGACGTGCCCTCCACTCCTGGTGATTTGGCCGAGGCCCTGAAAGCGCTGGAGAATGACCATGAATTCCTGATGCGCGGAGACGTCTTTACCCCTGACGCGATTGAAAAATGGATCGAGTACAAGACTGATGCTGAACTTAACCCTATCAGGATGCGACCGCATCCCTACGAGTTCGCTTTGTATTTCGATATTTGACCCCGTTATACGAGGCGCCTTTTCGTTCCTGTTGATTGGAATCAGAAGAGGCGCTTCGTCCTTCGGATCACATGAGCGACTCGCATTCCTCAATGCTTGGACGCAACCCACTCCGAATGAATACGAGTGATTCATAGCTCCCTGAATAACTAATGAGGAGGCCTCCTCGCTGCCAATAACATCTCGACGGCCCTATATTGTCAATGCTAGGAGTTTAGGGGAGACGAAGTGATCTCAGCTTACATCATTAGAGCGACGCAGCGCTTGTCTAATTTGCCTTAACTCTTGACAACCGCTGTAATAATTTCTGTATTAGAAACGAAAATCCACCCGTATTTTAAAAATCCTCTTCGCAGGAAATTCCATGATGTCGATACCAGTTTCTCTCGAGAGTCTGTTGATGGTCCGCAATTTTTCCTCCTGTGACGGAGAAATCAGCGTGAACCACACGTTTATCTCGTGCTTGCGCTCGTAATTATGCGTAACCCCCGGACATGAGTTGACTATGCTCACGAAATGGTCAAATTTGTCTTTTGGCACACTAGCGGCCAGCAGTGTGCTCACGAACCCTATACGACGCGAATCTATTGACGCGCCTATGCGTCTAATGATGCCGCCGTGCCTGAGCTTGGCTATTCGATCAAGAACCTCCGCTTCATCGCTGCCGATCCTACTCCCTACAACTAGGTAAGGGTGTGGTTCGACCGGAAAGCTACTCTGGATTTCGTTCAATAGTTTCCTATCAACATCATCCATGGTCATACTCTAAAGGGCTTGAGTTCGAGTTTCATATTTAAGATATGTGTCTAGCAAGTCGCTCCTTTGCCTTTTTCCATAGGCCTCGCAAGTCCTGGGCGTCCAAAGGGAAAGAGGCTGACGCAAAGTACGCCCGATACTGTATCTGGAACCCATCCACTATGGCCACCCCACTGTCCATCAGTGACGTCGCCTTCTTGGCGACCGAGATAGTTTCGTCCGATGGCATGCTTTCCACAACCATACCAAAACCTCCGGTCTTGAATTTTCCAATTATGGTTGGTCGCTTGGTAAGTACCTTGAGCTTATCCACGTACACTTCCAGAAATCTACGGAGAATTATGTGGTCAACCGAGAGGTACAATTCTTCGATGTTAGCAATCTCTGACAAGAAAAGGAAAAGAGAACTCCTGCGATCTATAGCTCTCAGCAATGCTGCTCTGACTTGTTGATGAAATCCTGTCTCATTGAGGACACCCGACTCGCTGTCGTACCTACGCATCCCTTTTACGAGCGCTTCTCGGGAAGATACGCTCCGCACTATTGACACAAGCCTGGCAAGGAATTGCCAGATATGCCTATAATCCTCAAACGCTGGGCATGATGTGCGCGAGGCTAACGCCAAAATACCTTGGTTTATGTCATCTATCTCAGACCACGGCGCAACGACCAAGGCCTTTACGTCGAAACCCAAATTTTCTCCAGTGTGGAAAAGTGTTAGAGGAGCTTCACCGGCCCGCTGACCTGTTATGATGACCATCCTGTCGTTTTCAAGAGCCCAATTCGTCCAGCCTCTTCTCAACCGCACAATTCGCCCTCTCTCCATGAGTGGTGAGAACCCTGCGCAAGAGACAATTTTGAGAAGGTCCCGATTAGGATCTTTTATACCGACTGCAGCCCCCACTAATCCCCATTTTGCCACGAGGCCATTGACCATGTTGTCCATGAAAAGCGACACATTAGGCTTTCCGGTGTCCTCTAATGTAAGCAGACCTCGGAAAAAATCCATCTTCTTGCTGGTAGCCACTTCGTGTTCGCCCAATTCGGCGAATCTAGGCATGGCTTCTGCAAGCCGAGCAAGTTGCAGCACCAGACGAAGATGTTTCGCAGTGAATCCATGCACACGTTTTGTATCAATCCACAGCAGCGCTCTCGTCCCAACTGGCACAGCCACGTACGACGACACCACTGCACGATTGCCATAAAATCCAGTCTCTCTAGGGTGCCCTGTGTAATAGGTTTCATACACTGGGACGGCCTTGCGAAATATGTCTCCCAGAAGCGACGATTCCAGTGGAACGACGGCATCGGGCTTGAACGTATCGCTAGTACTGTAATAAGCTGCTACTAGAAGGTTGTGCCGTTCGTCATCAACCACACAAAGTACGGCGGACTGTGCTTCCAGCGCCTCTGCCGCGAGATGAATAAACTGCTCAAGAGTCGTCAAGTGATCAATAATCGGTTCCTGGACAACATGCTGGCCTGTTTTCATGGCTGTTCCTGTTTCAGGGAGATGGTGACATCCTGTGGTTCCACCAGCTCTATCTTCAATCCTTCCGGTTTCACCACGACTGGGACTCTTACCTTCCCTTTGGAAATCAATTCCGACACATTCACTGGATCTGTTGTCGCAGAGGTTACTTTCTTGAGGTCATCCTGAACTGCCCGGATACGCACATCAGCCGGATTAATCACCACCATGGTTCGTTCGGGTAGGGTACCTGATAGCGTTGGAGTGACCGGCACCTTTCTATTTTGGGCCGTTTCAATGTGCATACGCAGATCAGAAGGTCTTATGTCCGATATCGCTACCCCTGGTGGAACTTGAATATTCTTATTGGTAATTCGATAGTAATTTAGTCCGGGCAAGACACCGCTCAAGTCTATCACTGCTCGCACAGCCCCTGGTTTGAGGTTTGCGAGCCCCGATTCGGGTCCTTTGAGCCGGACATCTATCTTATCCATCCACTTGCCCGTTATTTCCGTCCCGGGCGGGAGGTTTGTGTATTGTATAGGAACAGAAATGCCAATCTCGGAACTCTTGGGACCGACCACCGCTGTCCATAGAATGAGAGAGAGGGCCACTGATATGATTTTTAGACGCGTGTCCGACCAGAGTAGCTCCTTCAGTCGCTGCGATAAACCTGGTTCCAGCGCGTGTGTACCGATGGCTAGGAGTCTCTCGAGAGCCTCTTTAAACTCTGCCTTCTGGGCATAAGATGTTATATTTCCCGCCACTGCAAGAGAAACTCTTCCGGATTCTTCTGAAACCACGACACAGACGGCGTCTGACCTTTCCGCTAATCCTAGAGCGGCCCTGTGACGAGTTCCGTACCGCGTGCTCAGGGTCTCATCCCTCGACAAAGGCAAAATGCAGCTTGCTGCTTGTATTCTATTATTCCTCACCAGAACAGCTCCGTCATGTAAAGGGGAGCTTTTTTGGAATATCATAGCTAAAGCTTCTGCCGAAAGGACACTGTCGAGGATCTTACCCTTTAAGACAAGATTATCTACGTGATCAGCTCTGACAAATACGATAAGGGCCCCGACTTTGTTTCGGGACAAATCCCACGCGGCTCTGACCGTTTCCGCTATTACGTCTTCACTGGTACCGGTTGCTGGAGACAGGCTTAGGAACCTTATAGGGGAGGCCCGATCAAGCATTTCCCTTATTTCAGGCTGAAAGACGATCACCACCACTACGATGATCACTGCCCACAGGTACTGAAACAGTATAGACGTGAGGATGAGGCCCAGATAGTTGGCTACAGCATAGACCACGCCAATTCCCAGCAGCGTGGTTAATATCTTAAAAGCCCTGGTCCCCCTAAACCAAACAAGTACGAAGTAAATCAGGCTGGCTATTATGCCTATGTCCGCAATGTTGGTGACTCGAAGGGACTCAACCAGCTCTCGCAAGAATTGCAAAGGGTTAGGCACGACTCGACCTCTGGGATAGGGGTCTTGGGTTCTGCGTTATCTCCACGACCTTAGACAAAGCATAGTTAGCTGTGTTTTGCAAGCTATTGTCACGCTACGGCGGTGATTTACCGACAAAACAAGGGCTTAGGGTATGCCGGACGACCCGTGGGGTGTTAACGGGAGCGTTTATCCACGAGACTTTAGAAGGCAAGACCTTTGAAAGTTCTTCATTTATAGCGTCTCAAGATAATCAGGATGCTCTCCAGACATAACAAGTGGGGGTGAGATAGATCATCCAGTAACGGCTCGCCCAAGATGAAATCACATAAGAGGGTAACAACTTAATATGATGCCATATTTTGGGAGAATGGCATATGTTAGATTAGCCGCGTTCTATGCACAAACTCTGTGGACAACCGGCGAGTAACCCTGTGGATAACCTCGAAAGGGGGCTTGGTTTTCAGCGTTTATGCATTCTGTACCCAGAGGGAGCATAAGTAAATAGTGTAGTAAAATCAGGCTGTAATATAACTATCGGAAATAACAAGAGGCTCTCCAAAACAGCACCATTAGTCGTCGAATTTATAAACAAGTGTTGATAACTTGCCGCAATATTTTTTGCGGCCTGAGATAGCGTACTCCGTTCCCGAGCATATCCTTCGTCCCTCGGATGGGCGTCTTGAATGGACCCAGCCTCCGAGGCGCGACCCTTCTTCATTTAGTATCTGCAAATCTGCGGTGTTGTCGCCGCACGGCCTCGCATGCTGTAGAAAATCGTGCTATTCCCGTAACTTGTCTATAAATCTAGTACTCTGCAATATGAACAACTTGATTATCTAAACCGATTACGAAAATGGAGGGGCATCGAGTGGCGCCTATAATTACGGCGATTTTCATGCGGGTATAGATTCGGCGACCAGAGCTGGTTTCTAATGTGATTTTCAGTCCCTCGAGAATCAAATCATTGCGTCCACGTGAATTAGTCAGTATTTGTTTCTAGAGCCGCTCTAATTCGTGTATCAGTACCATTTCTCAGAGTGGTTAGCCCATGTAAAGTTGACGCTTGGAGGTTCAGGATTGATCCATGAAGGTTTTATTACCGACGTATCGGGTATTCGCGTGGGGCATGCAACGGACTTGCTAGGTAAAACAGGGGTGACTGTAATCCTCGCGCCTTCCAACGGCGCTGTCGCGGGTATTCATATTGGCGGCAGTGCCCCTTCGACGAGACAGGCCGATTCCTTGACACCTCTGCACATTGTCCAAAGGGTTCACGCAATTTGTCTGTGCGGCGGCAGCGCTTTTGGTCTTGACGCAGCAGGAGGGGTTCTTCGCCATCTTGAGAGAAATGGCGTCGGATTCCACTATGGAAGCATGACTATCCCTATAGTGCCGGCCGCGGCGATCTTCGATCTAAATTTTGGAGACAGTTTTGCCCGTCCTGACGTCCGCCTTGGTACAGAAGCTTGCGAATGCGCTTCCGGAGGGTTCGTGCCCCAGGGTAGCGTCGGCGCGGGTACCGCCGCTACGGTTGGGAAACTTCACGGCGTGGAGCAGGGGATGAAAGGGGGCATAGGAACCTGTTCATTAGAGAGTAAGGGGGGTCTTCGGGTTGGCGCCCTTGCAGTAGTAAACGCGTACGGCGACGTCACTGATCCATCCGGCCGTATAATGGCAGGTTCGCGTACATCGCGATCTAGCTTAGAATTTGTCAATTCTGTAAAGGCGTTGCACGAGGGCCTGGCAGAAACACGAAGCATATCAGTGGAAAATACCACCCTTGCGGTGGTAGCAGTGAATGCGCGACTTGACAAGATCATGGCCTCTCGTATTGCGTCCCAGGCCACAGTGGGCTTAGGTCAGGTTATCAGACCATTTCACAGTCCAGTGGACGGGGACTTGACTATTGTGCTCGGGCTGGGGGAAAAGGTGTTTGATCCCACGCGGATCAGCCTTATGGCTGCCATGTCATTGCAAAGGGCTGTCATGAACGCCGTGATGTGTGCTGACGGTTTTGGTATAGTGCCATCCTGGACAGACAAGAAGCATGGTCTAGTCGGTTCTCCTCACCAATGATAAGGGCTAGAAAGTCAGGCCGTTGAAAAGTATCGACAGCTCTTTATCGCTCTCGTACCTTCCTTGACACATCTTTGCGGCGTATATTAATAGTTGATATAAGAAAAAGGTCGGAAGGCGTTGAAGTGGCCTTGTAGATGTCTCCTGTTAATACGGGCCCCCCGCGTTCAATGGCGGCGTGATTAGTTTTTGTGTCCGATATGGAACTCGTATGACAGGTTAAGGCGCGCGATCGTTAAGGAACACCAGCAAGCACGCGTAGTTGTCAGTTTTGACCATGGCTTATCGTTCTGTTGGATGCAGCCTATAAAATAGTTCCGTGAAGTCAGATGCCGGCCGAGAACATACTGCCGGATGGACTTGCAAAGCTGGTGTCATCAAATCGCGCCCCTGAAACTGTGGTTTCGTTGAATATTGTGGAGTCTGACGGTGACAATCAAGAACATTCAGACAGCGCATCTTGTGCATGACCTCAAGAATCCGGTCAACATCATAGAAGCCGGCGCCCGATCTCTTCTAGAAAATTCTGACCGTTACGGCCCGATGACACCACGTCAGGAAAAAGTTGTCCGTCGCATGCTTCGTAATGCCCTGAAGTTGCGCCACCTTGCGAACAGTATGCTAGAGGTGGACATGGCCTCCAAGGGTATCTTGAAGCCCGCGGATTCAACCTTGGGTGATATTCTTAGGAACGCCTTGGTAGAAGTTTTCGATATTGTCGATCCTGACGTATCAGATGCGCTTGAGGATTCGTCATCCTTGGACGCATTCATCGACGTCTTGAAGAAAAATCAGATTTTCTTGGACGCTCAGGGGGGGCAACTAAACCAAAGCATTAACCTTGATGGGACCAAGCTTTGCCTTGTCTTGACCAATCTCCTTTCGAACGCTTTCAAATACCGACAAAAAAACGTTTACTTGAAGTGTAGAGCCGACAAGGAATATCTTGCGGTATCTGTCCGAGATGACGGTCCGGGGATACCCCCCTGCTTTCATCAACAAATATTTGATCAGTATTTTCAGTACTGCAAAGCGGATGAATTCCCCGTGCGGGGCCATGGGCTTGGTTTGGCAGGTGCACAGGCGCTCGCTGAGGCTTTGGGAGGGTGCCTGACCATTGAAAAGACAGAGGAGGGGACTGAGTTCATGGTACGCGTTCGTTACTCTGTGCCACAGTAATGTTGATCTCGAAGTTTCAAAAAAAATTTGGCATCGAGGATCATTCAGCATGGGTCAGCCGAAACTTAATCCCCACCTCATCAGTGATATTGAATCCATGCATAGCTAAGTATCTTATGTGTTTCACGATAGTGTACGGGGTCTTAGCCAGTCCGGCCCATGCGATTCAATCTCATCCCGCGCCTGAGGGTCTCTATGTTCACCAGCTTGCCCACGTGTGCTTTATTATCTCGATGGGTTTTCTTGCTTATTGGCTGGAAGTTCAAAAATTCTGTCGCAAAAAAGGTTGGCGCTACATCCAGATAGCAGCTCTGCTTTTCGTATTCTGGAACATATTGGCATTTGCCGGACACTGCGTAGAAGAAAAAATCCCCCGAGAACTCTTCGTGGGAGACCCTGACTGGTCCCAGAGGCTTGTCGCTCATGAGAATATGTGGGCAGATCTCTTCTACGTCTTGAAGCTTGATCATCTCGCGTCAGTGCCTGCAATTATATGCCTCTTCGTGGGGATAAGACTTCTCTATCGTGATGTAGAGGAGAAGGAACACGTGCCGTAATGGCCCAGACCTATACCATGGCTCCGATATGGTTTGTGGACATTATGGGGGCTACCCTCATGGTGGTTTTCTCCTTCTTGTCCGTTGTCTATGCTTATCGGATGACCAAAACCCGATCCTCTGCGCTGATATGGACCTATCTCTTGTGGCTGACACTAGCCCTCGCGGTGTTCGCTGTTTCACGGTCTGTGGGACATATTGCCAAACGCTTATTGCTCCTTCTTGGCATGAACGATGTCTGGATTGTGCTGCGTCCGTGGAGTGGAGCGCTCAATACCATCACTTTCATCGTCGTTGCGGCGGTAACCCTTTTCTTTCAAAAGGTACAAAAGATCAACGCAGCTACATTGGCTGACAAGAAGGCCTTAGAAGAAGCTGGGCAGCAAGTGCTCCTGTTGAATCGTAACCTTGAACTACTTGTCCAGCAAAGAACCTACCAATTGGCCCGATCTGAGGAAAAGTATAGACGTGTGTTTGAAGGATCCATGGACATGATTTTCATCCTTGACAGTGCTACTTCTTTTGTCGATATCAACGGTGCAGGTCTTGGCATGCTTGGTTACGAAGACAAGGAAGACGTACTTGGATCCCTTAAATTCGGCACCATTTTTGAGGAGAAAGGAGAGGCGGATAGCATACTTGCCCAACTCGAAACCGAAGGATATGTCAAAGATCGCGAATGTCGTGTTATGTCAAGACGCTGTGAAGAAATGTCATTGCTCATAAGCGCTACAACCCGTCGTGACGTTGCTGGCAACGTCATCGGTTACGAAGGTTTTGCGAAAGATATCACGTCGAGACGCGACATGGAAAAACAACTCCAGATGGCCGACAAACTGGCTTCTTTGGGACAGGTCTCGACCGGTATCGCGCACGAGATCAACAACCCTCTGGGGATTATAATGGGTTATACTCAATTGCTCCTGAGGGAAGCCCCGGAAGGTGCCCAGATTAGGGAAGACCTTACTATCATTCAGAAACATGCGAGAAACTGTAAGATGGTCGTTGAAGACCTTCTTAAGTTCGCGAGGAGCACGAGGACAGACAAGACGACTATAGACTTGAACCGATGTCTTGATGAAGTCATGTCTTTGCTCTCCCATCAACTCCAGCTGGACGACATTGTATTGGAAACCTGTTTGAGTGATGAACCGCTACTCGTTTTTGGAGATGCAGAGAAGCTTAAACAAGTCTTCATGAATCTTCTTGTTAACGCCAAACAAGCCATAAGCCCGCCGGGTCGTATTTCAATCACTTCTTTGTTCGACTCGAACGAATCGACGGTAAGGGTTTCCATGTCAGACACAGGCTGCGGCATTCCATCGCAGGTTATGGACAAGATCTTCGATCCTTTTTTCACTACCAAGCCGGTAGGGGAAGGAACGGGACTGGGTCTCTCGGTCAGCTACGGGATCGTTCAGGATCATAACGGCCGAATTGAGGTTGAAAGCCAGGTCGGAAAGGGCAGCACGTTTATTGTGGTCCTCCCTTCTGGCAAGGAATCTTTGTCCGGGGAACTCCGTGAAAGGTTCCTCACTCATAAACACGGACTAAGGGCATAAAGATTGATGGTTATGAATGCCGATTCAGTACAACCCAAATTACTGGTACTGGACGATGAAATCGATATGCTAAATTTGCTGAAACGCAGCTTGGCAAACGATTTGGATTGTTCAGTAGAGGTAGCCACCCGGGGTGATGAGGCACTCCAGAAACTGCATGAATGCCCTTTTCATGTGGTCCTGGCAGACATTCGGATGCCGGGGATGAACGGGATGGATTTCCTCCAACGATCATTACAGATTAGGTCAGACCTCACCGTCGTCATGATGACGGCATACGGCAGCATCGATTTGGCCGTCCAGGCAATCAAACAGGGCGCTTATGACTTTGTTGCAAAACCCTTTGAACACGACAAGCTCGTGCACACAATGAAAAAAGCCCTCGAGCGAAGCCTCCTGGTGAGGGAGAATCTCTTTTTGCAACAACAGGTCAGACAGCGGAATGGTTTTCAAGATATGATAGCTGTCAGTCCCGTCATGAGAAAGATATTCGGTACCATCCAGTTAGTAAGCAAGACTGTTGCAACTGTCCTTATCACTGGAGAGTCAGGGACAGGCAAAGACATGGTCGCCCGCGCCATCCACAATCTGAGTGAAAGGCGCGATGGAGCTTTTGTAGCAGTAAATTGTCCAAACCTGCCAGAGAACATCCTGGAGAGCGAACTCTTTGGATACCGTCGGGGGGCGTTCACCAATGCAATTCATGACAAGAGAGGGATCTTTCTAGAAGCCCAAGGTGGAACGATATGTCTCGATGAAATAGGGGACATGTCACCAACATTACAAACAAAATTGCTTAGTGTTTTGCAAGACAAGGAGATTAGACCGCTTGGCCAGAACACTACGGTCAAGGTCGATGTTCGCATCATTGCCTCAACTAACCAAGACTTGAAGCGAAAGATTGAAGAGGGACTTTTCAGAGAGGATCTGTTCTATAGATTAAACGTAATTGGTATCCACATCCCTCCTCTTAGGGATCGTCCTGAAGATATACCTGTCCTCGTGGAACACTTCCTGGAAAAGTACGCACGTAAGTTCAATCAACCCAAAAGAAGGCTGTCCGCCGATCTCATGAGCCGCCTCATTCGGCAGCCCTGGAGGGGCAACGTCCGAGAATTGGAGAATGTTGTTAGTAGAAGCGTCATCCTCTCCCAAGGGGACACAATAATAGCCGATGATATTGAATGGCCTTTTGCCTCTGAGATGAGGGCCCCCATCGACGACAACCCACCGGCCCTGTCTTACAAAGAAGCCAAGGCCCGAGTTCTAGAAAAATTTCATCAGAACTATTTGTCGCAGATTCTCATGGCTCACGAGGGAAACGTGACCAAGGCAGCTAGGGCCTGCGGACTGGAACGTCAGGCGCTCCAGCAAATTTTACGCCGTTACGGCGTGAGGGCCAGTGATCACACGAATGATGAAATGTAGGCGAGCTTCACCGTGAACGCAATAAAACTATTGCACCGCAAATTCTTCGATAAGGTGCCCCTTACTGACTTTCGAAATGAGTTCATGGACATAATATGCAATGACTTTATTGCAGATGGGGGCAATAACAAATCTTGATCATGAGTCCCTTCGATTTTCCGACAGGCTAATCATATTAACATCAGTAGGTTAACCTATCTAAGGCCTAGGAAAGATAGTGGCACATAAAGTGCTAACCCTACGATCAACGGAAAAAGTTGGCCTGCGTCTGTGAGTCAACCTCTAGGAAAGCACGAAGGGACGAATTTAACGCTGATTCTTGCAGGACCATGGCAGACAGAGACAATAGTAGCGAAGCAGTTAAGCTCGCTAAGAAGTAGGGGTTGGTTCAAGAGACGTGACTGACAAGTGAGGGTCATGGTATGGCACGGATATTGTTGTTGGATTTTGAAATAGAGTCGCTCGCCATGATGAAGAGGTTCCTGGAACTTAGCGGCCACGAGGTTAAGGGGTTGCACGAACAGAGTCAACTCCAAAACTTGTTCACAGATCACGTGTTCGACCTTGCTGTGATCAACATGCCCGCTGACTGTAGCAACGTGAACAACATGTTGCGGTTGCTGGATGAGATTCTAGGAGACCTGAAGACTATTATAATAACTGACTCGAGCGCGGATGAGTGCATGCATGACCGTCCTGGACACAAGTTCATATTTAGACCGGTTGACCTGGATGTCTTCGATGCCAGAGTGAAACAAATGCTAGAAAAAGGTGTTCACCGCGATGTGTGAGCAGAGTCGTCGTAAGTCTATACAAATGTCTGTCCAGACCACCACGGGAGAGCTTGCTGTCGTGAGTGCGGACACCTGGGAAGTGGACCGGCTAGCCGGGAGGCATAATTATAAAGCGGGGCTCCTTGAAGTATTGGGGTATGGCGAAGCCGGCTCGAAGGTGGAGAGATGAATCGCATATTCTATTGTCTTGCCAGAGATACCCAGTCGATCTGCCTGCCAAGAAAAGGATAATGAGATTCTCTCTTCACGCTGCGCTAGGGTGTTTTTTCGGTATGACGTTCGGAGAGTTGGGGAACATCCGTGAAGAATCCCTGCGGATAGATCGTTGTTAGTCCTGAGAGAGAACATGAAGAACTCAGTCATTGCTCTCACTTAATACCGTTTCAGCGATAAGGGGTCCGTGCAACGAGCAGGACTGTAACCGAACTACTTACAGTTGTTGGCCGAAGATGTCGATGAGTCAAGATCTCTAGAAAATGTGGGCTACGGTGCTTTTCACAGCAAGGCGGGAAAGCTAAGTATAGAAATCAATTAAGGAGGAATGTATGGACCGGAAAAGAGTTATTTACCTTGGGGTCTTGGTAGCAATAGTGGCTGTCTCAGCTCTTGCCCTCGTGGGGACGGCGGAGGCAGGCAAACTCGAGGAAGCCATCGCCAAGACGCCCCAAGGAGTGGAGAAGGGCATGATTGATCCTAAAGCCCCTCCCGGATTTATGGGCATACCTGGCGCCCCCAGGCCCTTTTGGTTTTTCGGGATGTTGTGGGGGATATGGGTCGGGTGGATATTCTCAACAGTGGGTGCCTTTGGCGGAATTATGGCAGGGGTAGGCCATATCACAGTTTTCGGATTGGCGGATTATGGAAGATCGTTCAAAGAAACGAATCCTGTGCTTAATAAACTCCTGACTGACTCGATAAGAACGTGCAATCAGTACTTGGTTGGCCTGTCGTCTTTAATTTCGTCCATAACCTATTATAGGATGGGCCGGATGGTTCTCCCATTAGGACTCTGTCTCGCCATAGGAGGGATCTTAGGCGCGTACCTTGTTCCTGTCCTGACAGCAGGGAAGATAAGCCTGAGTCATTATGTAGGATATTTTGGTATCATCGTACTGGTCATTGGCTGCTTTTTGTTTTATGAAACAACGGAACGCGGCCAGGCGAGCAAGAAAGCTGCCAAAGCTGCAGCATTGGCATTCGAAAAAGAACACATCAAGAGGGACCAAGGAGTTTCAGAGCATGCGGCCCGCGGCGTGCAGGTATCCCAGTGGGGATTTGCCAAAATTAAGTTTACCTTTTATGGGGTGGAATTTTCCTTCGCCCCAATATGGCCTCTGCTAGGGGGTTTTGTGATAGCGGCAATCTCGGCATTCATAGGAGTGGGCGGTGGATTCCTCTATGTCCCGTTCCTAACTTCCGTGGCTGGCTTACCCATGTATATTGTTGCCGGTACATCAGCTCTGGCGGTGTTTGTCAGCATGATTACTTCTATCTTCACGTACATGTTTGTAAAAGGGACTCCAATAGATTTCGCTTTTGTCGGCGCAGAATTGGTGGGAATATTCTTTGGTTCAATTTTGGGGCCTTACACATCGAAATACATACCAGACATATGGCTGAAGAGGATATTCGTGGTCCTGGCGGTGTACGTAGGTGTAGGATACGCAACGAAAGGATTTCTGGGCTACTCAATCCTGCCTGGAATGTAGTAGATCTGTCTTCGAACTTTTCAAATGTTGAGATGAATTAACCAGATTGGGCAGTTGGACAAACCAACTGCCCATGATCAAGATAACATGACCTTCGAATCTATTTATTTAATCATCGATCCGTACCTCATTTGGTTTTACCGAATCACGGGGTACAGCCTTGTGGATTTCTTCATAGGGACGTTCTTGGTGGCTTGGATTGCACTGTTGTTGGGGGAGATGACCATTTCGTTGTCATTCTTGATAGTACGCCGTCGAATCGAATCAGTTAATAAGCGGATGGGAAAGTATCAGGCCATGTCCATGGAAGCGCTCGAGGTTGGAGATCAGCAAGCCTACAAGGCTGCCAACAAACTGGCCAACGACGCTTTTGGAAGGTCATTCTTCATGCAAATTGCCTTGTCGGCCGCTTTCATATGGCCAATCTTTTTCACTCTGGAGTGGATGGGTTTCCGTTTCTCTGACGTAGAATTTGAACTCCTCTTTTCAAATCGCTCAATGGGCTTCACAGGGGTTTTCATAATTATGTACGCATTGGCATACATTCTCTTTAGGCAAATAAAGTATAAGTTACCGTATTTTCGTAATATAAAGGTTATACTGGAATCGTACAACCACGGCGCCTTGAATGAGGAGTCTAGGAGGTCAGTTTAGAAATCTCTGTGACGGTGACCGCATATCAACAACATACAACTCCAAAAAACAGGCAGTGAGACAAAAGTTCTTGGAAAGGGACAAGCTATGGCAGAAGGATCAGCGAAAAGGGTTTACAGCGTATGCACCATGTGTACGGTCCGATGCCCTATAGAAGTGGAAGTCGAGAATGGGGCCGTGAAACATATCTGGGGCAACCCGCACATCTTAGGGGGGCGGTACCTTTGTCCGCGGGGTGCAGCGGGCAAGGTTTTTGAGTATGATCATGAACGGCTTCAATATCCGTTGATACGCGATGGTGAGCGGGGGGCAGGCAAGTGGAGAAAGGCCTCATGGGAAGAAGCTCTAGATTATACGGCGGAAAAACTAAGAAAGGTGATTGACGATTACGGTCCGGAGAGCGTGGTTCTTGGGGATCGCGGAGGTGCCTTCGCCGATATGCAAAAGGCCTTTATCAAGGCCATCGGTTCTCCCAATTATTTCAATCACCACGGGTCCTGTTCAAACAGTGTGCACAACGCCCACAACGCCATAGCGGGTCATAGGAGAAATACTGTCTCCTACGATTGGAAAAACTGCAAGTACGCAATCCTTTATGGACGCAACATCCTTGAATCAATCGGCACCAAAGAGGCTAAAGACTTCATCGACGCCCTTGAGAGAGGCATGAAATTAACGTTCCTCGACGTAAGGTGGAACTATACCGCAGCAAAGGCAACTAAATTTTTCATGATTCAGCCTAGTTCGGACTATGCCTTCAACCTGGGCCTTATTAATGTCATACTTCAAGAAAAGTTGTATGACGCGGAGTTCGTGGATAGATGGGTCCTCGGTACGAAAGAATTGAGCGAATTCGTCCAGCCTTACACGCCACAATGGGCTTCAAAGGAAACCGGCATCGATGCCAAGGAAATTGTTCGCGTTGCCCACGAACTTTCCGAAAACAAGCCTGCCATCATTCTGTATCAAGGTTGGATGACAGCATGGACTGGAAACGACTACTATTTTAGGCGTTCAATCTACATGCTCTATGCGCTATTAGGAGCGTACGAGGCGCCGGGAGGTCTCCTCTTCAACAAAGGAGAAGGAGAAGCAGGTTACAAGCCGCTGAGGAAACTGGTGGACGGAATCCCCAAACCGGAAAAGAAGCGTTTTGACGGCGTAGGATGGAAGTACAAACACCTCAGCGCAGATTACGGACTGGCCCAAATGCTTCCATATGCGATTCTAAATGAAGATCCGTATCCGGTGAGGGCTTACATTAACTACAGATTTGATCCTCTATCTTCCTTTCCAGATCCCGAAGCATTCAGAGACGCTTTATTCAAACTGGACTTCATCGTATCCATCGATGTTAACTATAGCCATACAGCTTGGATTTCAGACGTAGTACTGCCGGAGGCAACGTACCTCGAGCGTACGGACCCGGTAATATGCAAGTCAGGGCCGAAACCGGCGTTATGGATGCGCAGACAAGCCATCGAACCAAGGTACGACAGTAAACCGAAATGGTGGATTTTTAAAAAGCTGGCTGACCGTCTTGGTGTTGGAAAGTATTTCCCATACGAAACCATAGAGGAACTGATAGAATTCCAGTTGAAAGACACAGGCCTTCACTTCGAAGATTTTCTAGAAAAAGGCTACGTAGAATTGTCAAAGAGTCAAATACTTTGGGATCGAAAGGAGAGCCTCAAGTTTAAGACGCCTTCTAAGAAGATTGAATTCGTTTCGAGCATGCTAGAAGAAAATGGCATTCCGTCTTTCCCGCCATACGAACCGCCAACGAAGCCTCCGGAAGGCTGTTACAGACTTATCACTGGGAAGATTGCATTACATACACAGGGGACGACGCTGAATAACCCATATCTCAATGAACTGCAATCTGAGAACAGCCTCTGGATAAATGCGAAGGAGGCTAAGAAACTTAGTATTTCGAACGGCGACATGGTCGAAGTGTCTTGCAACGGGACAAAGCAGCAAGCAAAGGCGTCTGTCAGCGAGTTCATTCACCCCGGAGTCGTTTACACCCTTCACGGGTACGGTCGGCAGATTCCGCTACAAACAAGAGCTTACCAAAAAGGTATGAGAGACAACACCCTTATGAAAGGCTTGCTCAAGGTGTCCATAGGGGGTAACTGCCCGATTACAGATTGTTTTGTTAGCATTCGTAAGGCATAGTTTTTGCTAAAAGTGGAGAACGAGAAATGAGTGACTATTATATTTACCAGGATCATGATCGATGTATAGGTTGCAGAGCGTGTGAAATTCATTGCAAGACTAAGAATGATGTACCCGTAGGGCCTAGTTTTTGCAAAATTGTTCCAGTTGGTCCATATGTGAAAGCAGGTGTGCCAAGGATACAGTTCGTGTTTCTGCCCTGTTTCCACTGCGAGACCCCGTGGTGCGTATCGGCATGCCCCACCGGCGCCATGCAAAGACGACCTTCGGACGGAATTGTGTTTCTGGAAGATAGCCTTTGCATAGGATGTAAAGCCTGCATTACTGCATGCCCTTGGGGAGCACCGCAGTGGGACAAGGGACGTGGCAAAGTTATAAAATGTGATTATTGCATGGATCGCGTTGACGGAGGTCTTGAACCAGCGTGTGTCACCGGTTGTACGACAGCAGCCCTGAAATGGGTGACCCCGCAGCAGTCGACCGAGATCAGACGCAAGCGTTTTGCAAAAGCTATGACAAAAGGCAGCTCAGAGGCTCAGTAGTTCGGTTTCGTGGAGCGTTGCAGGAACTCGTGAGAGCACAATGCTCATGGCACTTACTTTCCAGATGTAGATTAGACGCGTTGACTCATTGAGGCTTTTGGCGTAACGTTTTCGGAACCACGCCTCGACTGCTACTGAACCACAGTTCTAGATCGCTTTATTTGAAAGGAAAGCGGAAACAGTCATGGCCGTTAATCCAATGTTTCCTCCTGGCCGAGCAGCGGACAAGGATCATATTGTCTATTCCCAGGATGGTTTGAAGAGAGAGAGCTCGGCTCCGTGTCAACTGAATTGCCCGGCCGAGATAGACGTTCCATCGTACATTGCCCTCGTAGGTCAAGGGCGATACGAAGAAGCAATAAATCTTATTAGGCGCGACAATCCATTCCCATGGGTGTGTGGATTGGTGTGCCCTAACCCTTGTGAATCATGGTGTCAAAGACGATATCTCGACAAACCACTCTGCATCAAGGATCTCAAGGGCTTTGCCGCAAAGATGGTATGCGAGAAGGGATCTGGATATGCAATTCCTTTGCCCAAAAACACTTTTTCAGAAAAGATTGCGGTTATTGGTTCAGGTCCAGCTGGTCTTACAGCGGCATACTTCCTGGCCTGGGAAGGGTATCCAGTGACAGTATTCGAGGCTATGCCACAGGCTGGGGGGCTCATGGTCACCGGCATTCCCGAGTTCAGGCTCCCGCGTCGGGTCATACGCAATGAAGTGGAAGCCATAAAGGCTATGGGAGTCGAGATTGTCGTGAACACCACAGTCGGTGGCTTTGATCTTACCCTTGAACATTTGCGCAAACAAGGATACAGAGCATTCTTCCTTGGTATTGGCGCCTGGAAAGCATTGAAGCTAGGCATTGAAGGTGAGGACCAGTATCCACAGGTTATCAGCGCCTTGGATTTTCTCAAAGATATCGCATTTGGTCCGAAGGTAAAACCAGCTAACAGCGTGGCAATAGTAGGAGGTGGCAACGCGGCCATCGATACCGCAAGGACTTGTATACGCTTGGGCTCCCAATCTGTCAGCATAATTTATCGGCGCACCAGGGCGGAGATGCCCGCCCATTTTGAAGAAATTATACAGATGGCTGAGGAAGGTATCCACGTTCATCAGTTAACAATCCCTTCTCGTATCATTGGGAGCTATGGCAAGATAGATTTTCTAGAATGTGTAATGGCAACGCTTGGCGAACCAGACGAAACAGGGCGTAGGAGACCCGTAGCTATAGACGGCTCTCAGTACAAAATGCCCGTAGGGGCTGTCATTGCCGCTATTGGACAGAAACCAAACCTCGATGATCATCCCGGATTGGGTCCCTTGGAGCTGACAAAGTGGGAAACGATAAAGGTGGCGTCTCATAACCAACAGACGAGCGTGGAAGACGTTTTTGCGGGTGGAGACGCAGTGACCGGACCGAAAACGGTTGTAGAGGCCATCGGAGCTGGCAAGCGTGCGGCCCGGGCAATTCACGCATATCTCCGGAATGAGGTTTTTCCCAAACGTGTTTCTCCTCGACCAAGGGACGTTATAAAGCCTATCCTAATGGATTATCACGATAAAGCCTTCATTCAGAGACAAGAAATTCCGCTTATCGATTTGGACCGTCGAGTACACACCTTCGACCAGGTGGAACTAGGACTGGATGAATATGCCGCTAAGGAAGAAGCGAGAAGATGTATGCGATGTGACATCTGTGAACGTTGCGGCAAATGCGTCGACGTGTGTCGGGAGAGGCTGGGAGTTTCAGCCATCAGGTTTCACCATGCTGGCGAAAGCTCGTTGATTCTAAAGGATTATGTTCACGGACTTCCCCGTTGTATAGGTTGTGGGGCCTGCGTGAATATATGTCCCACTGGGGCTCTTCAGATGATGGATCAGGGTGGTGAACGCCTCATCCTGATGAGTGGAACTATCATAAATCGTATCAAAATGGAAAAATGCGCCGGTTGCGGCGCATACTATATTTCTAAGGTTCTCCTAAAGCATGTGGAGAAGCTAGTCGGAGCTCCCAAAGAGGCTTTTGATCGGAAATTGTGTCCGGATTGCAAACGAATAGATCATGCAGCCAAGATGGTGGGGATGCAGCCCGATTTTTCTCGGGTCACTCTAGAGAGAGCAGCCAATACGCCATGAGCCCGCAGCCCGTCTGTTTTGCTGGGTTTGAACCTCTCTCTATTAGTTTTCCAACTCTAACTTCGCTCTGATCGCTTAGCGTAAAGATGATTTCGTATGTGAAACTCAGCAGAAACCACACAGGTAAGAATCTTAATAATTACTACTGCCTTCGATGTGGAACGATCCTTGCCACTTCCCAAGAAGAGTTTCTTAAGAAGGGAACCGTGCGCCACTCCTACATCAACCCAGCGGGGATTCGTTGTGAGTTCATGACCTTTAGCCGGTGTGAGAACGTCATTGTGGACGAAGGTCGCTACGCGGAGCACTCTTGGTTTGAAGGATATACCTGGCGATTTGTGTTTTGCGCCAACTGTTTGTGTCACCTTGGGTGGCAATACGATCCATTGGATGGCGCCGAGCAGGAAATGAGTTTTTTCGGATTGCTCCTCAATGCTGTGAGCTTCGCGTCCGTTAATTAAGCAAAAAAGGCAAGGGAAGCAAGGGTTCAAGCATTGCCACAGAAGCAGAAACTCATAAGGCTAGGAGCAAGCGTATTGCTGATCCTGCTGGCCGGTACATTTGGTTATCACATTATTGAAGGGTGGGCTTTTCTTGACGGACTTTACATGACGGTGATCACCATCACCACCATTGGATTCGGCGAAGTCTATCCTCTGAGTCAAGAAGGCAGAATCTTCACCCTTTTTCTTATCATATCCGGTCTCGGCATAGTTGGGCATACCATAGTAGCCGCGAGCCGGTGGCTTATCGAGGGAGAAGTAGAAAAGGTTATTACGAGGCGTCGTTCCATGAAAGCCATCGAGAAGATCAGGAATCACTACGTTATATGCGGATTTGGGAGAATGGGCTCGTTTGTCTGTCACCAATTTCACATGCGAGGCATACCCTTCGTGGTGGTAGAAAACAACCCAGAAGTTCAGGATAGGATCTCTCAAGCGGGTTATTTTCTCTCGCCGGGGAATGCCACTGAGGAGGAGGTGCTAATAGCTGCCAAGATCAAGACAGCAAAAGGGCTTGTTTCCGTACTCGATTCCGATGCGGCCAACGTGTATGTGGTGCTCACTGCCCGAGAACTCAGTCCGCAACTAGAGATTATTGCCCGCGCCGGCGAAGAAGATGCGGAGAAAAAGCTGCGACGGGCCGGCGCCAACAGGGTTATAAGCCCGTATCATATTGGGGGTATGCGCATGGTCATGAGCATATTGAAGCCCCATGTCATGAGTTTCTTGGAAGTGGCTATGGACTATAGCCAACTCAATGTCGAGCTCGAGGAAGTCAGAGTGGCTGAGAATTCTCCATATTGCGGCAAGAAGCTTGTTGAAACTGATATTAGAAAAGACTTGAACTTGATTATCATAGCGATCAAGAAGTCAGATGGACAAATGGTCTTCAATCCTGGGCCAAACACCTTCATTGAGTCTCAGGATGTCCTTATTGCCATGGGCGAGAGACGGTATCTAGAGACCCTTGATCTAAAGGCAGGTAACCTTTCTCACTAAAGCTAATGCACTTTGTCAGGATAAACAAGTCACGACAAGGAAATACTGTATTTCCCTGAACAGGTGTGGTATATGCTTCCCATGAAAAAGATTTTTTTCTTCTCTTGTTGGATATGGTGTGTACTTGCATTAATGGTTTCCTTTACCTGGGCTTCGTCGTTTGCAGCCCCTGACATAAGGGGACTGTGGGTTGGCAGCGCAAAAGGCGCAATCTTTGGCGCCGAAGGCAGTGTAAACATCACTCATCAACGCGGCGAGGATATCTATGGCGTAGTAGAAGGCAGCAATTTCTTTGGAAAGGCGCGATTTCGGGTATATGGTAAGATTCGCGGGAATTACGTGTTCGGCGCAAAAGACAACCACACGTTTCAAGGGTTAATCTACGCAGATGGTACAATACGAGGTGTCTTTAGAGCAGAGGACGGAGATACCTATCAAATATTCCTTCAAAGACCTTATTATTGGGGGTGGAGAGGGCATCAAGGAAGCTGGTAGCCCGTAATCGAGTCCCATCGATACACTAAGACCGACTGGCTGGCAGAGAACATGTTACGGGTTAAGGTTTATACCAGCGTTTCAGACCGCACGCCTCGTAAGTCTGCAGTCCTTCTAGACATCCCACACCATGGCCCATTATTATGAAAAATCTTCTCTCCCTCCTCGTTTTTATTGTCATTCTCGCCTCAACATTCATGGGGATTATGATGAATAACATAAACAAAGGGCTTGACGGAGTTCTTATAGACCTTGAACTTGGCATTCCAGACCCTCAAAGGCATATGGTCCTCCGAGAGATACTGACAGAGGAACTTACCGGTATCGGCAGCAATGTCAAATGGGCGTCTATATCACTCCGTTATCTTCATTTCACCCAAATCTCCGAGTCCGACATCGACCCCAACCGCGTTGATTTCATTTTGTTGAGTCCTCAAGGCACACCGTGGCATGTATATGAGCGAGAGTGTCAGACTGCTATTAATCGCGTCAAGGAACTGTTGGTACGGGCAATCAGAGATTACCGTATTCCCGTCCTCGGTATATGCGGAGGTCATCAATTCCTTGCTCTCGCGTTCGGGGGAACCGTCGGTTTTGTGGACGAAAGGCTGGATCCAATAAAACCGTATTCGTATCCCAAGCACGGTCTCACCGAGAGGGGCGATGTGGTCTTGGAAACTCTGGCCGATGACCCCTTATTTATTGGAGTTGTCGACCATCCAGGGACCTTCTGCGTTTCAGAAAGCCATTTTGAAGAAGTTAAGACGGTGCCCGGGTGCTTCGTGAATCTTGCGCGTAGCAGCCTGTCAGAGATACAACTGTTGCGACTTCCTCATCGTCTCGTTTATGGTTTTGCCTTTCATCCGGAGAGAGGTTGGGGACGAGGGCAGGCAAATGCTGCTCCGGGCAAGAAACTCTTAGGGAACTTCTTTTCCATGGTTCTTGACGAAAAACAAAACAAGGGCAAAAATCCATCAAAACTTCTCGTTCATCAAACGCAGAATAAAGGGGAACCAGCATGGATGAAGTGACAAAAAGTATCATAAGAATGACCCATTGGTTGGATCACAACATCGAGCATCTAAAAGGCTATGAAGAAGTTGCAACATCTCTCAGAGACGAGGGAATGACGGCGGCGGCCGACAAAGTGCAGGAGGCTATCACATTGGTTCACAACGCGAATGATCTCTTTTCTCAGGCTCTCGAGGTGCTGCAAAAGGATATCGCCGCAGCTCCTGCTTCGCAAGAGGGCGCTCACAGCCATCCCCACGAGCACCTTCACCGGCATGAACACCTGCATAGACACGACGATCCCGGTGAACCGTCTCTACAAAACCGTACCCCTCACGATCATTAACGTTATCGTGTGTATCAGTAACTAATCTGGGGAGGAGAATGGGCGAGTTAGGCTACGGAGCCGGGCCCCCTTGGCGAATAATAATGCTTGACATATAGTGTAATATCGAATAATTATAATTATATGTTAATTCACTTTATTAGAGAATTAGAGCAGCGTTCCCCTATATCTAGTCTATTGGTACAATGCTATCAGCTCTTCCAAAAAGACCGAAGCGGAAGTCTGACCTTTTCCCCTGAAGCTTTCTCAGCCCTATTGTCCTTTCTGGTGAAAGGGCCGCATTCTCTGCAGCACATCGCCGTGCAGGCTGGCGTCAAATGGTCCAGTTCTACCCAAAAGATCGCACTACGAAACGCCATTCATGAGAGAGGCTTCCTTACTCCTGCCTGTCTATGGGTTTATTGCCGTGCTCGTGGAAATCAAGATGTACTCTTTGGTGAATTCTCGTCTCCAGAGATGTGTTTCATGCAAATCATTCTGCTTAAAGACGTTGAGGTTACGAAGTCCGTACCATTTCTAATACAGCGTTTTTTGAATAAGACAAACGTATCTCGCGAGCTTAAAACCGCCGCAAAAGAATGTCTCTTGAATGCATTCCACAAGGGAATGACTCCGGACCAGATTAGACAATTATGTTCACGCTATCCCGGGTTGGAAGAACTCTGTCACTGGAAACCGCTTCTTTCCAACAGAGGTGAAGCGAGTTTGGGAGACAGACAGGTTCAATCTTCTGATTTCCACCAACTCGTTAGATCTCTTCGATCGATAGAAGAGCTTTCGTCCCTCACGCGAACTGTGTATCTTGTCTCTCAGTTTTATGTTCCGTTGAACATGAAGGAATGGAATACAATTCTTTTGACCAGCTTAGACTGTTTTTATTTTGGCAAGTTGGTCCCAACTGGTTTGGTTGAACCTGTGGATGGCGGATACATGTTGTCAAGTCAGCCAGCCAAACGTGGCCTAGTGAATAAATTCCTGTATGAGTCTTACGGAATGGCGCGTGATACTATCCAGAGGGCTCAAGAGGCAAAGGTAAAAGAGGAGCATCGGAAGCGGGTACGACGGAGTGAATTGGATCGACAAGCGCTTGAGATGCTGCCCGATGGGATCGTTTGCGTGGACAAGGCCGGTTCCCTTTATTACATGAATCCCGCTGCTGAGCGCATGCTAGTTGAGAATGGTTGCCTTAAAGAGAACCTTCTTGGCGAAGGCTCTCTTGAAAAGAACCTGAGAAACTATTCTAAGGAACGCGTTATGACGCGACTAAACGCAAAGGCTCGCGAAGGTGTAGAAAGTCTCCAACTATTCGGCAACCATGTGATCGTGAAGAATGGTGTAAAATGCTTTGACGTCACTCTTGGAGTACAGGTCATCCTAATTCGTGATACCACAGATCAGCACCTCATCGATCAAGAGATAGGCCATCTATATCGCCACGAGCTCAAAGCGGCTTTGGAAGTCATGGAAGTGGGGCTCGATACGGCCAAACAACTACTTCGGTCGGGGCGCATGTCGGAGGGATTGGAATTCCTAGAGCAAGTTCAAAACAAGCGGTGCGAACTTTGTTCAATGCTTGAAGAAAGGATCGATTTCATAAGGCTTCATTCGGATTCCTTCGCGATTCGTCCTCAGAATATCAATCTTAACCTAATAGTGGAGAAGTGTGTCTCAAACTATAGGGATTCAGCTTTGAAAAAGCACGTAACCATTATCTCAAACCACATGGACGTTGAGCCTATCCACGCACACGGAGAAGAGCGCTTCTTGAAAAAAGCGTTGGATAACATGTTGAGAAATGCCGTAAAATTTTGCAATGCGGATACCCAAATACACATAAACCTGGACAAGAATGGCGATGAGGCCATCATTAAAGTACAGGACTCCAGTCCGGGTATTCCTCCTGAGCATCTACCCAAAATATTTCAGCTGGGATTCACTAGTGGCGGTAGTGGGCGAGGTCTCTACATGGCTAAAAGGATAGCCTCAGCACATGGTGGGCGCATCGAGGTGTCTAGTACTTTGAACAAGGGTTCAGTTTTTACACTGCGTCTGCCTATAAAGCAAAGGTGAGTAATGAACGACCGTTTATCAATGCTCGTAGCAGATGATGAAATGTTGATTCGTAAGAAGCTTCGTTTGATGCTGGAAAACAGCTATCGCATCCAAGAGACGGAGACCGCTGCCGGGGCTCTCTCAGCGATAGGCAAGGATTACGATATCTTCCTTTTGGACATTATGTTTCCGGACGGAAACGGTATCGACGTATGCCGAAGATTAAAGGAGCATGATAAATACTGCACTGTTATAATAAGCTCGTCGTTAGAAACTGTCGAGGCCTGGGACGAAGCCTTTCATGCAGGAGCGGACGGATACTTAGAAAAGAGAGAGCTTCTTAGTCTGGACCCCCGCAAGATAGATATTATGATTAGGAACCTAGTCGAGAATAGTCGGCTGCGGAAAAAGGCTGAAGAAGACGGCTTACGACAAAAGGAGCTTCTTCAAGTACTCTCTCATGATGTCCGGGCCCCCTTTCAGGCATTGCTTGGAACTATTGATATTCTTAGAAGAAAGAGCTTCCCGGAATCGGTGATCCCAGATATAGAATTATTGCACGAATGCGCTCGGGATCAGCTCGATTTTATCAATTCACTTCTAGAACTCCTGCGGTTGGAGTCTGGATCATCGGGGATCAGACGCATACCAATGGACATGAACCTCCCCGTCAACCAGGCATTGCAAGCCTTGAGGGTTCTGGCAGATGCAAAACAGATTATCATCGAGATACGACCTGCTAAGGATTTGCCGGCCATTGATGGTGACGTAGGACGAATTTGTCAGCTTGCCGGTAACCTGCTGGCAAACGCCATCAAGTTTACGCCCAGAGGCGGCAGAGTGACAGTCTCGACGAACAATGCTACTAAGAAAGGCGTGTTGGGGGTTGAGCTACGCATCGATGATACGGGGATAGGGATAAGCCCTTACGATACACAAAAGATATACAACCGCTTCTATAGAGGGAAACAGCGCGGTACCGAGGGCGAGAAAGGAGTAGGCCTCGGACTCGCAATATGCAAAGAGATTGTAAACCACCACGGTGGCCTTCTGGAAATTCGATCGGTCAAGCCGCAAGGCACATCGGTGTCCGTGTGGTTTCCTTCCTGTTCCCCGAGGAGGAAAGGTGAGACCAATCCCTCGCCGACTTTACCATCGGAAACGGAGCAGCTTATTCACTGTGCGTGAGAAAGCGTCCAGAATAAGGGGAACTGTTGTGAGACATCACACTGTATTTCCACATTTTATGGCCGTGAAGAGCTCGTGAAGTGGACTATGTAAAAATCATGTTAGCAAAAGACCGCGTAGGTAGACGGCCTAAGCTGATTAATAATAGGAGGAACGTCCTCTCGTCAGCAACCATATGAAAGGAGGTCGCTAGTTCGCTTCTGAGCCGTGATTACAAAAAAGTGTGTATAAATAGTTGCAAGCGGATCAAAACAATCTCGTTAGCAATTTTGGCAACAAGCGGATACGCCGAGTGAGCATTCTTCATGCACCCCAAGCAGCGCCTATTCCTAATCGCTTCCCTTGCAATGGTTTTGGTCACAGCATGTGAACTTACGCCAAGCCGGCCAGAGGATGTTTTCACCGTTTACCGCGAAAAGATGAGGGCAGGCCAAATCCTTGAAGCCCGTAAGCTCTTAATTCCTCAATCGTTATCATTAGCTGAGTCCCTTGCCACAAAGTACAAGCTCGACACCCCCCCGGAAAACTTGGCAATATTGAACGTCCTTGATCCGCAAAGCAGTCCAATGCCTACCTCGGTTGAAGATACGTTTGCACTCCTCAACGTCAGGACCATACGCGGGACGCCTAAAATGGCAAGGTTGGTCCGAGACAATGCCAAATCTCCTTGGAAGGTTAGTCTTAATGAAGAACTTACTGCGCTCGAGACGTTTCTTGAGGCCCAAGAAGCGCTAGAAACCTTGAGAGAGAAGGCTGGCGACTACGCAGCATCCTGGAAGGCCTTTAACGACCAACTGGAAAGGATAAATGTAGTCGAAGAACCTCCGGCAGCGACTATGGGACAAAAGACGCAGAAAAAGACTCCCAGAAAGCCAGCGTCGCGCAGGAGCAACCAAGGCAAAGCTTCTAATCCGTAAGACGAAAAAATGCCGGTCAGGATTTCTGACCGGCCTCTCCAAGGGTCATTGTAGGATAGAGGGGATTTAATACCAACGTACGGGTGGTCCACAGACAGGTTTACACACCGGTCCACACATTGGAGGAGCACACGTTGGTGGCATACAGGCGGCTACTGGTAGCGGCTTGCATTTGGAGATGCGTCTTGGGGCAGGGGCCATCTGCCACGGCACAATAGGGTGGGGTTGCGGCGCTATGACTGTTGGACAACCCCCAGGAGGACAAGCCTGGGGTTGAAACCTAGGGCCATCTCCACCAAAAAAGAACGCTTCTCCCGCTTGAACGCTGATAAGCTGAAAAAGACCCAGTGCACACATAACCAACCATATCTTTTTCATAACCCATTCCTTCCCATCAAAGGCAATCAAACAAATTGCAAAATCATATTTCATAACTATGTCTAATACTATATCAAATGTATCAAAATGTGTCAATAATTATGTTGATATAAATAGCTTATCCTCCATTTGTTATAAACAAAATATGAGACCAGCTATTCTCTAGATTCCTAAGATGGTTCTCTCGCTAGCAGAGACCCCGTGAGTTTTCTTGACCCGCGGCAACACCCATGCTATCGGTACTATAATCAGTAATCCTCAGAGTAGTGCAAGGCCAACGGAGGCGGCATGCAAGGTCGTTTCATCAGTCAAGAGGACGCTGCTTATCTCTTAGAAATGGCAGGGGCAACCGAGTTGGAAAATGCAGTGGCTAGTGGCATGCTTCGAGTCGCTAAGAGAGGGCCGCGTGGATATAGGTTTCAACTTTATGACATAGCCCTCTTCAAGCTTACTGAGTCGATGGAAGGGGTAGGGGTACCTAGACAGAAAGCCCAAAAATACGCTGAGGCGGTGCTTGGGCCTCGGTTCCCGACTGATGAAAAAACGGCTTTAGCCTGGGTGGAGAACGAAACCCAAGAGTTATATTGTATGCTTGTTGATGGGGAACTGGCCAGGATTTTTCTGAGGAACAAAGAAGATCATAAGAAAATTAATGTTGGGGCAGTTAAACCGGTGTTGTTTCCAACTATTATAACAGAGATAAACGTCTTTCGTGTCATACGCCCAGTACTTTTCAAGGCCACTACACTACTGGGAATTTGAATTCCGTAGTAATCGGGCTCCGGACCGTAGCGTGAAATCATTTTCCTGCATTCTGGATCAAATGTGGGAATGACGTCGCTCGAAGCGCCGCGACGATAACGAGGCCACTGGCACCCGCAAGGCCACATAACTCCAACGCACACGTTTCTGAAAAGATCTAATCCTTAGGAGTAGCTTTGCAAGACATCGGCATGCTCTGCGCGTTGTCGATTGTGAAAATGGGTTGTCAAACCTGTCACGCGTCAGAAGTGCTCTGTACCCATTGTGCAGCATATTTACACTTTAGAGGCTACAGATTGTATGCTACCTGGTCTTTGCACATTCCTTGATTTCGATTGCTTTCAGAACCGCATCCAATTGTTTTTGCACTGCCGATTTCTTCAGTTTGTAGACTCTTATTTTGTCTAAGTCGCCCGCATCGATTGCCACGCCTAGCATTGTATCAACAGTCTTGAGGTCTTCTTGATAGCTGTTAGCAATCCGGATAAGATCCGAGCACGGTCTGACAACCAATTCCTCGGCGCATAAAGCAATCGAACTGGTTGCAAAGATCAACCCTATGGTCAGCACTGTGAGAAAAACAGAACGCTTTAACATTGTAAGGCCTCCTAGGATCTACGAAAACTATCAGGATTCCTCTGGACGAATCAGACGTGGTCTTGGTAGATCACGGTCTAAGGCTCCTGCTCATTCAGATCGCGATGGAAAGCGGTGGGTGAGTGTTCTTCTCAACCGAACTCGTTGGCCTTGCGCTACGAGACAGACGCCACTCGGCCCGCAAATGAGGCACTTGAATAATGATCACGGATCAGGCGATCCCTGTAAATCACCACAACGCCTTCCCCAGTGCACATATATCACTATCCTCTTAATTGCAATCAGGAATTGGTTTTTTCTAGCCTCGGATATCCTCCAACACATGGAATGAGGAACCTAAGCATGTATGGCCGGGTTGCGGGCTAACCTCTCCGTTTCGACAGAGACAAGGTTAGCCCCCTTGCCGTGCGAGTCTCTCAAATTGTGTGTTGATTCATCCGACACTCAGTCCATAAATGCAGAAGTTTTCAACAGGTAAAAACCTAACACCTTTGGACTCGTACTCACGTCAAAGAAAACGCGTGCCCTTGTCAGGGCCTGATTAAAGTGGGAACAAGCTCTTTATACGCTGAGCAAGCATGATGTTGCCTGTAGCCTTTAGTTTGCCGCTCATAAACGCGGTCATGCCATCAAGTTTTCCGTTGCAGATCGCGAGCCAATCCTCACCTGCTAGGGATAAAGACACAGAAGGGCTTGGATGAACTCCTTTTTCTACCTTGCAGGTATTGTCCTTGACAACGACATAATAGTCACCGGCTTCAGAGCCTGATATATTGAATTGAAATACAACATCGAGTCCTCCGGCAGCGGCTGGGTTGAACACATTCGGCATCTTTTCGAACACTTCACTTACTGATGAAAGCTCCATGGTTAACTCCTTCATAGCAAAGCTGACTGAACGGATCACCGTCCACGATTGCCCCAAAAAAATGGGGCACCTGAATTCTCTTTTTATCACATTCCTTGGCGTGAATCATTGCTCTTTCGTTTATGCTCGACATTTTATTTGAAATAAATTGTCACCCCATGCATTGCTGAGGGTGTCAGAGGATCTTCAGAGCCACAGCAACCAGGGCAACTGTTGAGGAAAAGAGCAGTGCCCAATAATCAAGACCGCCCATGGAAGAAGTGCGGAACTCCGAACTTATTGAATTCGAGCGATAGCCTCGCGCTTCTATAGCCGCTGCTAGTCTGTCGCCCCTTCTCAGTGTGGCCTGAAGGGCAGGAGCCAACACCGATGAGAGGGCACGAGCGCGTCGTTTAATGCCGCCGGTGCGAAAGTCAATACCCCTAGACTTTTGAGCCTCGATTATGTTTAGGATCTCCTCTTGGAGGATCGGTACAAACCGGAGGGCCATATACGTTACCGTCGAGGCTTCATGAATAGGCACGCCAAGCTTTGTCATGGGTTGTGCAAGGCTTAGCAAACCCTTTATGAGTTCCGTTGGCGTCGTAGTCGCTGTCAAGACGACTGAAAGTGCTATACCCATGGAAATCTGGGTAACTACTGTGAATGCTTTCCGCACGCTCTCTAGACTGAATGGGATCTCAAAGCCCAATACTATCGGTCGAATCCCTTTGTCACCCAGTACATTCATGACCACCACGAGTACCAACAGCCATGCAAACCGGTAAAAAGCTGAGAACCAGGTTTGACGTCCCAAGTTGGCCGCAAGAGCAACGACAACTGTTGCGGACGCGCTTAGACCCACGCTTTTCAGATCAGAACACAAGAATACGGCTACCATGAGAAGGAAAAAAGAGGCGGTCTTGACGCGCGCGTCCAGCCTGTGTACAGGTGATGTTCCAGGAATATAACCTCCTAAGAGGAAATCAGACGATCTCAAGAACACATATACCTTTACATGTTGTGACGTCTATGAATGGGCCAGAGTGCTTTCGGCCGGCGTTTTGGGGCGCTGCCGTTAGGCAATCTTTACTCCCAGCCGAATTATACACCAAAGGCGTCTAAACCGTCTTAACAAATTGGGTGCACACCATGAGCCAAGACGACTTTCCCGACCTGACGATACTCAAGAAATCTCAAACAGACTACCGGAAACCTCTTGGCGAGGCCGTTCTGGAAAGCTTCCCCAACAGATACTCATCTCGTGATTATCTGATCACTTTTGACTGTCCTGAATTCACCAGCCTATGTCCAGTAACCGGTCAACCGGATTTTGCCCATATAGTCATTATCTATATACCAGACCGGAATTGCATCGAATCCAAGTCATTGAAGCTTTATCTCTTCTCCTTTCGTAATGTGGGGATGTTCCACGAAGAGATCACTAACCAAATATTGGACGATGTCGTAGCGGCTTGCAAGCCACGGTGGGCCTGGGTAAGAGGTACCATGAATGCTCGAGGCGGTATTTCCATTGAAGTGACTGCTGAGTATTGCAAACCAGGTTTCAATGTGCCCCGGCGTCATGCCAAGGGCGGAGTGGCTACCGATGATTGGTAAGGCGTTCGTGAGAGCCTTTATCCTTGCAGGCGGTCTCGGCACTCGGCTCCGACCTGTCGTGTCGGACAGACCAAAACCCATGGCATCAGTCCAGGGTAAACCTTTTCTGGAGATCCTCGTCCACTGGCTCCATAACAAGGGTTTCAACGAGATAGTTCTTCTCACTGGATATCGCTGGGAATGGATCGAAGACCATTTCAGCTCTTTGTCTGGACCCAACATACTGATCTCACGGGAAGAAGTCCCATTGGGCACTGGCGGAGCTGTGAAAAACGCTGAGGATTTCGCCACAGACCCGACTCTTTTGGTCAATGGAGACACATTCTTTGATGCCGACACAGACGACCTTCTGTATCACCATCTAGAAGAACGTCCAGCAGTTACACTATCTTTAACAAAGGTTCCAGACGCGTCACGATACGGATCGGTTTTATTAGATCACAATCGGCGAGTCGTGAGGTTCGAGGAGAAAGCAGATTATCCTAAAGGACCTGGTCTAATCAACGCGGGAATGACCTTACTGTCTCAAAGTGTTATCAGAAACTTGCCAGGAGGCCGATCTTTCTCCATGGAGAGGGAGATTTTCCCTCAATTGGCAGGTCAGGGGCAAATGATGGGAATTGTATTAGGAGGCGCTTTTTTTGACATAGGGACGCCGGAAAGCTACAAGGAATTCCAACAGTACGCGAGAGATCATATGTTGTAAGGCCATGGAAAGGGAGACTACGAGCGAATAAGCGTATTGTTTTAGTCATGGAGACTTCGGCCTATGCTACGGCGTTGTCCTGGCTGTTGGTACCGCCAAGCTCACAGCGAAAGCCCATCGCAGTAATAATCCCCGTGTGCTCATTATGAGACTGATTAATAAATCGCGTCATTATTTTGGCAGCGACTATACGTGGTCTAGAAATTTCTGTAGGAATTGGAGCGGAGGACACGTTCAACCACGATCGTCGGACGCCTTTACATAGATGGCGAAGCCACAGATTATTGACAATAAAATTGAAGCGTTGCTATCTCTGAGGTAACTCGACGTCTAGGAAACCCGTCTTGGACCCCTATTCGTAGAGGGGACATGAAGCAGCGGGTAGGTCATTTCGTGATTACCTTCGAGACCGGCTGTCAGTACCTCTACTAGCCGGACAATATCGTGAGTGGATTTATAGCGATTTTCGGAGCTTGTCACGAGGTTGCTTCGCTCGCCATGACCCCTCGCGGCGGCCCTATTGTCTTTGCTAGGAGCAGGCGGCAGCAAAGCAATCTCATCCCACATCAATCGAGCAGCGAGGGACTTGTCAAACTGACGATTACTTTTTAAAATCGCCATAAGGCGGGCTTCCTGACCAAGTTCTAACGCGCCTAGTTGATTAAGCTTTGCCCAGCGTCAGGAGAATGTCCCGGCGCTGGAAAGAGAATCAAAGGCTTTCTGCTACCAGCTCGCCTAGGTCCACCACTCTCAGTTCACCTTGTTTTCCCAGCACGCTGCAGGAATCCTCAAGCATGGTGACGCAGTAGGGGCAGCATGTGGCCAGGGTACTTGCCCCGGCTTCCAACGCCTCAGAGATGCGCAGTTCAGCAAAACGTTCCCCCGCTTTGGTCTCCATCCACACTCGTCCGCCGCCTCCGCCGCAACAAAGACTGTTTTTTCCGCAACGGCCCATTTCCTTGAGTTCGCCAAGAGCGTTTATCAGAGATCTGGGCTGGTTATATATATTGTTATGGCGTCCGAGGTAACAGGGATCGTGCAGTGCTATAGCGCCGCCGTTGGCATTGATCTTGAGTTTTCCGTTTTGGACCGCATCCGCTATTACTTCACTGTAGTGATAAACCTCCCATTCGCCGCCTAGTTCAGGGTATTCATTCTTTAACGTATACAGGCAATGAGGAGATGTGACGATAATCTTCTTCACACCCTTGCCATTAAAGAGTGAGATGTTGGATTGGGCCATTTTCTGAAAAAGTTGCTCATCGCCTATCTTGCGAATAGATTCACCGCAGCAACTTTCCTCCTCGCCGATGATCCCAAAAGTGATCCCAGCGGCTTTTAGTACAGTTGCTACCGCCCGGGCGATTTTCTGACTCCTTATATCGAAGCAACTAGTGCAGCACACGAAGAGGAAATACTCAGTGTCATCAGAGAATCGCTCTATGTCCATGTCTTTAGACCAGTCCGTCCTTTTTGATCGGTCTCCAGACCATGGATTTCCTTGGGAATGAAGGCTCCCTGCTATGGGCTTGAGGCTGGGCGGAATAGTTCCCACCTCTGCCAGCATGCTCCTCATGCCCCGTATATTGCCTATGATGTCCACACCCCGGGGGCACCGTTCGACACATGCTCGACAGGTAGTACAGGCAAAAAGACAATTTTCGGATTCAAAGCCTTCGAGTCCAAGCTGTCCCATGCGCTGCACCAAGCGTATATTAAAGTTTCTCGATGCTTCTCCAGGGACGAGCCGCCATGGACATGTGCCGGTGCATAAACCGCATTGCATGCACCAATACAATGTTTCAGCCCCGGATGCGACTATTGCGTCACTGACTTCTAGAAAAGGTACTCTCGCTTCCATGATTCATCCTTTATCCAGTGGAATTCTCTGCCACAACTTAAAACATTACGACGGTGCCGGGACGGTGATCGTGCGTGGTTTCTTAACTGGCTGGTGAGCTCTTAACCGTTCCCGCCCCTTCTGAATCGTCGTATGACTACACTCCTGAGACCTCTCAAAAGCCCTTGTAGGGATTAGGCCCTAACTCCTCGAGTCTGGCCGTGAATTCTTCCAAGATCTGAGGTATTCTGTGATAGTCATCAATCGAAATTTGTTCCAACCGGATCCGGTCGGACTCTAAAACCAGTCTGTCTAGCGTCTCCTTGATTTTCTCCATCCTGGTGTTGGCTAGCTCACTGCCTTTGATGAAGTGGCATTGGTAGTCGTCGCCGTGTTTGCAGCCAAATAGGACGATTCCGTCGATACCTTTCGAGAGAGCGTCGGCGATCCAAACTAAATTAAGAGAGCCGAGGCATCGAAGCGGAATGAATCTCACCCATGGGGGGTATTGCAATCGATGGATGCCGACCATATCTAATGCGGGAAAGGCGTCGTTCTCGCATATCAATCCCACAATCCGAGGCTTTTCCTCATACTCCTCGGGCACACTGATAGATTTGATCATTGAGCCTATCATATCCACCGAATAGTTGTTGAACGAAATAATTCTCTCCGGACACGACCCCATACAGATTCCACAGCGCCTGCATCTTGTGGGATGCGGCAGAGGCGTTCCCTTGACATCCTCATTATACATGCCAAAGGGGCACTCCTCTGTGCATCGCTTGCACTGAGTGCATCGCTGGATAAATAAATCAGGATACGACAAGTCCCCTGCTCGAGGATGGACAGCCTTTCCTTGGGATGTTAACTGGACACATTGAATCGCCTTCAGGGCTGCCCCAGAACCGTCGCTTGCGGCTCTTGTCGCAGTCATTGGTTGTCGCACACAGCCCGCTGTATATATGCCTGTACGCCGTGTTTCATAGGGAAAACACACAAAATGTGAATCAGGAAAGCCGTATTTTAGTTCAGGCAGAGCCGGGCCCTGGCGATACTCTAGGTTCAGTATAGGATCGTCAAGAACGGACGGCTGCATCCCCGTAGCCAATACCACGAGGTCCACTTCTACCACGATGGGTTCTCCAAGGAGTTCATCCGTGGCTTCGATACACAGTTTCCTTTCCGAACCCTCGCTGATGTTTATCTGGGAGGTATCCGTCTTCACAAACACGACGCCGTCTTTCTGAACCTTTTTATAGAATTCCTCATGCTGCTCTGGTGTCCTCATATCCTTGTAAAAAACCAACACTTTTGCCTCGGGGTCCTTTCCTTTGACGTATAGGGCCTGTTTAAGTGAAACCCGGCAGCAGACGGCACTGCAGTAAGGGAGATGATTCGGATCACGTGAGCCTGCGCACTGTATAAAAGCAGTCACCCCTGGGGCTGCTCCGTCGGAAGGGCAAACAATTTTGCCAGACTTAGCCATTTCCTCCATTTCCACATTTGTTATCACGTCAGGAAATTTTCCATAGGACAGGTGTTCGAGTTTCTTGGCATCATACGGCTTCCATCCAGCCGCTAGTACTACAGAACCAACTCGGAATGTGCCGTCGCCATTGTTGGTCGTCACGTCAAACATCCCCGGCGCTCCGGCAATCTTCTTGATTGTAGTGTTCGTCAGAACCCTGATGGCCGAATTGGAATTGACCCGATCGATCAACTCTTGAACCGCTACATCTTCGAGTTCTTGATAGGGAGGCTTTGTAGGGGTGTTCTTATGGCATCTTGCCAGGTAGCCGCCTAGCTTGGCCTCTTTCTCGATCAGTATCACTTGGTATTTGGCCACTGCGGCATCGAGCGCGGCCTGAAGACCAGAGACGCCACCTCCTATGACCAGGATAGTCTTATCCAGGGCCTCAAGGTAAGGGGAGGGGAGAGTTGTTTTTTCAACCCTTGTGATGGCCATACGCACGTAATCCTCGGCCATCATCTGCGTATCTTCTGCTCCCGATGGCTGACACCAAGCAACATGTTCCCTTAGATTGAGACGTTCCACGACTGTTGTCATGGGATCGAACGAAAACTCGTCTGTCTTGACTCGGCCCGAACACGCCCCCAAGACTAAGCAGTTGATCTCGCTGGATTCTACAGCAGCATTTAGGCCTTTCACCCCGTCACGGGAACACAGTTTAGGATGAATATCGCATTTTGCTATATTGAACTCTTCGGCAACGGTCTTGAGGGTCTCTAAGTCCAGAGAGTCTCCAATTCCGCAACCTGAGCAAAGGTAAACACCTATTTTCTGATCCATTGAACTACTACCTCCCCACGGTTAACTGAATCGCTTTGAGTGCAGCGGCGGTTGCATCTTGCAGCGAAGCGGCCACTTCCATAGGGGCCTTTACGCAACCTGCCGGTATGATGCCAGAGTGCCCCGGTGATGTCACAAAACCAAAATCGTCGTATTCCATTGGAAGGGTTGGTTTTTCTTTGGCAGTCCCCGGTACCATTCCTGTTGCCAGTACTGCGAGGTCCACAATCTGTTTTACCTTTCCTGATTGACCAATATCTTCTCCTTCGATCAATAACCCACCGGACTCCGCATCCACCGATATTCTGGCTATCTTGCTTTTGGTCAGCACAATCTTCTCATCCTGCTTCACACGCGTATAAAAATCTTCATATTTGCCCATCGCCCTGACATCGATGTAATATATGTAAGCCGTGCTCTCTGGTACCTTTTCCCTGAGGTATGTTGCTTGCTTCAAGGACGCTAGACAGCATACACCTGAGCAGTATGGCAGGTGGTTTTCATCTCTGGATCCAGCGCACTGGATGAATGCGATGCTCTTCACCTCTTTACCATCCGAGGGACGCACCAGTTTTCCTGACGTGGGGCCGTTATGCGAGGCGAGTCGCTCAAACATGAGGCTAGTAACTACGTTGGGGATCCTACCAAGACCAAGGTAGTCCACCTTTTCTACGTCGTACGGATCCCAACCGGTTGCCCACACAACAGCCCCTACCTTGAGGGTTACGGTCTTGACTTGCATATCAAGGTCTATGGCCCCATACGAGCATGCATCCAGGCACTTCTTGGCATCCAATGTCCCTATGACTTCAGGCGCCAGCACATATCTGAAAGGAAAGGCCATTGGATGCGGGAGATACGCCCCTTTGATCTTGTCCATCCCAAAGTTGACGGGGTTTGGTATCTCTGTCTCACAGACTTCACCACACTTACCGCAAGCGGTACAGTTATCATTGACGTATCTCGGCTCCACTACAACGGCCGCTTCGTAGTTTCCAGGGCCGCCCGTGATATTCTCGACACGAGCTTGGGTGTAAAAGGTTACTTTAGGATTCTGCTTTATCCTTCTAAAATTTATCTCCAATCCGCAAGAGGGGGGACATAATTTCGGAAAATATTGGTTGAGGGCTGCTACTCTGCCACCGAGAAAAGGTTTCTTTTCGACAAGGACGACATCCGCACCGGCTTCGGCAGCCTCTATGGCGGCCGTCATCCCGCTTATGCCACCTCCTACCACTAAAATCTTCTCAGCTTCATCTGCCATGGATTACCTCCGTTCCTCTTCGAATAAGTTCAAAGCTCAGCCCTCGCCATTCTATGATCATTGGGTTCCGTATTTCACTACTGAATGAACGCCTCGTTTAAATGACAAGAGCTTAGGCTTTTCGAGCAAAATGCTTCTCACGGCCATGTTATAGCCGCTGGCTATATCAAGGAAATTTCGTATCAACTTTGTCCCTGGGCTGCTGTTCCCGCGCGAGGATTCTGGATGTCCCTGGATGCCATACACAGGCCTATCCCGATGACGTATGATTTGATTTGGACTGATCTTGTCCTCAGCCAACAGTCTGAAATTGGCAGGCAAGGCTTTCACTTCATCATAATGACTTTGGACAATATTGAAGCGTCCCTCGATTCCAGAGAAGATGGGATCTGGACTTGTTTGCTTTAGCGTCACGGAGCCGCTTTGGCGATCCTTTGTGTAGGGCATACAATCGTCCTCTCCCGCCCTGATAGGTCCCACTTTACCGCCAAATGCTAGACTCAGCGCCTGGTGCCCCCCACACACACCGAGGACCGGCACATGCATCTGTTCAACAGCGGCCGCCAACGTCCACAGAAAATTCTGAAGCTCCACGGCCCTGCGCCCAGTGTACCTACACCAGGGTGTGCCCTGCGGGCTGAGAATGATGAATTGTGGCTGAATCTCTACGATGAGGTCAAGGGTCACCTGACTAAAGTGGTAAATCAACCCAGCCGCGTTCCCTGATAAATCTCTCACGACTGAGTGCAGTCTCCTGCACCCGCCTGCACAGCCATCCGGCGTCAACGCGATCATCATCCACGGACGATCGGTTGAAACTTCCTTATTCTTGCCAGCCAAGACAAGGTCTTCGGAGCGCGCCGAGGCATAACATAAAGCAACAAACAGAATACCCAGCGACGCAGCCCTCAACACGCGTCCAGAAAAAGCGCTTCTCATAAGGGGATCTCTTTGGTATAAGGATCAAGAATGTTTTTTTATACACCTTATGAGAAGACTTATGCAACCCGAAACTCAGAGAATCTTTGCCAGGCGTTCCTTCTCGCTGTAAATGCAGCCGCAGTATTTTTGTCGGTAAAGACCAGTGGTGCGATATTGTCTTACCCCTTCATTCCATTTCAGTCGCCAATCACGATAGTAAAGGGGGACGCCCATTTCGGCTGACAGCGATTCACATACTTCCTTAAGCAAGTCGTGTTTCTGGAATCTGCTGTAAAACAAAGTGGTGGAAAATGCTTCACACCCTTTGGACTTAGCTGTCTCAACGGTCTTTCTGATCCTCAGATCGAAGCAAGCGACGCACCGATGGTGTTCTCTAAAAGTGATGCGCCGGAACCACTCTTCTATCTCATGACTGTCAGCGCTCTTAGAAACGCTAATGCCCTTATCTCTGGTGTAGGATTCAAGAGCATCCAGACGCCGGAGATACTCAGAATACGGGTGAATGTTAGGATTGTAAAAAAAAGATGTGACCTCGTGGCCTTCCGATGTCAGATCAGCCCAGGGGACGACGAGACACGGAGCACAACAAGTATGCAGAAGTATTCTCATGAAAAACGTTGTTCCTCGCGAATGATCGTGGTATGTTTAAACATAACTAGCATAAATCTCGTCTTAAATCATTTATGAAAGAGCCTGGCATGGAAGTCAAGAAGATGCTATTTTGCGCGTTGTTTCTGGCTCTCCTGATCTTCGCCTCATGCGCTAATGCCGATGACGCCAAAAAAGTGTATTTGAACGCATTCATCGAGACCTCTACGGCGTATCTAAACGATGCCTTTGTACTCGTTGGGGCGATTTCAGACTCTTTCATGACAGAGTCCACCCCTACTGAAGCTGCCACAGCAACGATCACCAATCTGCAAAGACGCTTGCGTATAGTGAGGGCAAAAATCAAAGGGATACTTCTGACAAGAGTCGGCCTAACGGAAAAGAAACTCTTGTCCCTATTGGATAGCTCCTATGCTTGCCTAGATCAACAGACGTGGTCCCTCCTAACTTTTTTCAAAGAAAATACCCCAGCCTCGGCGAAGCGATTCGAAGGGTTGCGTATAGAATGCCTTGAAAAGGTTCAGGCAGTTTCTACGTTTTATACCAGTTTGCCCCCCGCGCCCGAGCTTCCCGAGCCTCTGAGCACCCGTTGATCTCCGACTCGTATGGTAAAACGCTCTTTGTCTAAGTACTCAAGGAGTGGGATATTAAATTTCCTTGAGGCGCCGGTAATCTCGGCAAACCGGGAAGGCGTAAGGTGCGTATCTCTAGAGAAGAAGTCCATCAGCTTTGATTTGATTCTGTCTATAAATTGTCTCGAGAAATAGAGGTCTTCGGAGACACGAACCACCTTGTTCTCTTTCTCCAATATGCTGAGTAGGTTGCGGATCTGTTTTGGGTTCCACCCTGTCTTATTCAGGATCTCTTTCAAAGTAGGTGGGGTATTGTCCCCGTCTATAAGGACGTTAAAGAGCTCCTCTTTCACTCCTCTGTCCCCGTCCCCGAGCATTATTTTGTGAGAGGACAAGCTCACGACGTCTCCATCTACGACAATTTCGCTTGTCCGAACGAGGCGATCTAAAACCGTCCTAAAGAGTTTGTCCGATCCGAATGATAGAGATCGGAGCTCCTGTTTGGATATTCCGTGCTTGAGAGGATTTTCTGTATGATACTCGGCTAAACGCCGCAACACACGCATGCGGATTCTATCTGCAAAATTGGAATGGACGAGACGATTTTCAGTCGCATCTATCCTAACAAGTACTTTTGTGGTTTTCAAACCTTCGAGAATACCGTCCAAGCGTTTAGCTGCAAGGCCGGACAACCCCAGAAGCTCCTGTCGAGTTATTCCACTCGGACCACTGCTCCGAACCAGTGAGCTGATAATGCTACTCTCATCGTCAGTGTATGATTCTTTGAAAGACTTGATCGTCCTTGCCCTTAGTTTTACGCCTCGCGGATTTAGGATGACCCCGCCTCCAAGGGTTATCGAAGGAGATAAAGCTCGCAAAACAAAGCGGTCGCCCGCGGATGGCACGATCTCGGAAGCCGTGCGGATCTGGGCGAGACTCTGTTGGCCCGGCAAGAGTGATTCCAAGTCTGGCAAAATTACTACCGCATCTACTTCAGAGGTGAAATGGTGAAGCCTAACCTTCTTCCGGTTGGTGAGACCACCGAGCGCCCTGGGGATAGCTGTCAACTTTACATCGATCATGTACGAAGGTCTAAATTGACCGGGGTGGGTTAGCACGTCGCCTCGTCCCACCTGAGCGTGTTCAACCCCTCTAAGATTAACTGCTACCCTTTCGCCCGGAAATGCCTTCTCTTCGAAGCGATTGTGCGACTCAAGGGAGCGAACAGAAGTCTTCAAACCTCCCGGCAGAATTTCTATATCGTCTCCTACTGAAATAGTTCCAGAAATCAATGTACCAGCCACAATCGTTCCATGGCCTTTTAGTGTGAAAACACGATCTACTGGCAGCCTTAGCAGACCATGAACCGGTCTTGGTGAGACTTTCTTGGCGAGGTCGGTGAGTACCTCTTTCAAACGGTCAAGCCCCTCTCCTGTCCTAGAGGATACTTTGACCACGGGTGCATCAGCCAAAAACGAGCCTTTGACTATGTCTCTTGCATCTTCTTCGGCTAGAAGGGCCAATTCCTGATCTACGAGGTCCAGCTTTGTCAGCACCACCAGTCCTTGGGGTATCCCGAGCAAAGTTAGTATATCTAAATGCTCGACTGTCTGCGGCATTACCCCCTCATCCAAGGCTATTACCAAGGAAGCAATATCAATGCCTCCGGACCCGGCCACCATCTGACGTACAAATTTTTCATGTCCCGGCACATCAACGATGCCCATGCGAATATCGTCCCCTAGGTCAAGAAATGCAAAACCGAGTTCAATGCTTATACCTCGTTGCTTCTCTTCTTTGAGGCGATCAGTGTCTATGCCTGTAAGAGCTTTTACTAATTCAGTCTTACCGTGGTCAATGTGTCCAGCAGTACCCAGGATCACCCGCTTCATGTCATGTTCTCTTCAGGTCATTTGAGATGCGGCAACCGATACACTTTTTGCGGTTGCTCATTCCGGCCAGATCTCCATGGAACGCTTCTTGGGGAATGAATAGGGAGTCTGTGGGCCGAACCATTTTTCATAGATCTTGTCTAGGGAGCCGTCTATGGCCATATCTTGCAAGGCAAAGTTCACGACGTCTCGCCATGCTGAATCATCCAGAGGCAGCGCCATGGCGATACCTTGCGGTGTTCCTGAGACATCCAATAGTTCAAATCTGCCCTGGTTGTGAGCCGCATATTCGAGTAAGGTCAACCCCCAGTCGACCCAACCGGCAACTTTGGCTTTCGTAAGCGCCAAAAAGCACGAAGCTGCGTCGGGATAAGATATCACGTTGGCCTCGGCATGCTCGTCTTTCAAACTTTTCAGGAGGCTCATGGCAAGCTTCTCCGATGTGGTGCCCTGAATGGCGGCTAGCTTCTGACTCTTGAGGTCGTTTGGGGATCGAAAGTTACCCTTGAGAACCAACACCTTTTGCGCATCGTAGAATAATGCCTCAGACAGGTCGAATTCTTTTTCCACAGTCCTAGTGTGACGAATGCGACAGAATGCGCCATCCAATAACCCTTGTCCCAACAACGACCGCCATGTCTTATCGTTCACCCTAACCAATTCCGGCTTCGCCTTTATGCGCCTTGCCAACTCTGATGCTATATCCACCTCGAACCCCACCCACTGGTTATTCTGAAGGAAACCTTGAGGAACAAGATTATAAGGGACACCGAGACGAACTACGCCTGTGCTTGCCACCCGCTCGTACACCTGACCTGCATTGATGGCGCTTGGACCTAAGCACAAGCAAACAAGAAGGCATACGGCTAAGCAGGTATGCGCACGAGACAAATCTATCCTCCTAACACTCTTACTCGAAAAGGTCTTCTTCGTCTAAGGCGTCGATAGTTTCAAAATCTTCGTCTTCACAACCCCAATAGCCGCTCAAACCGTCAACTACATCTTCGCGGCGCACTTCCACGGTTATCTCCTCATCCACTTGCAAGAGGACCGTTTCAGTGAGGGGATTCTGTTTAATGACGACGCCTTCCCCTTTGGGCGTCTTTACCCGTTTACCTATCTTAGGTAAGCCCTTCTTAAATTCTTCATAGATGTCATGTTCGTATCCGAGACAACACATCAACCTTCCGCATACGCCCGAGATCTTTGCTGGATTTAGAGACAAATTCTGAGTCTTCGCCATTCTGACAGAGACCGGCCTAAAATCCGTGAGAAAACGAGAGCAACAAAGTTCCTGACCACACGTACCGAGTCCCCCTATCATCTTGGCCTCGTGGCGAACCCCAATCTGACGCATTTCTATTCTGACAGGAAATCGGGCCACAAGCTGCTTTACCAATTCTCTAAAATCAACACGGCCTTCTGCTGTGAAATAAAACACGTACTTAGAGGAATCAAAAAAACATTCTACTGCTACTAATTTCATAGGCAAACCGAGAGCGACGATCCTATCTAGGCAGTAAGCAAACGCTTCTCTTTCTCTTTGCTTACATCGGTCTAGTTGGTCAAAATCAGTGCGGCCTGCTTTGCGCACTACCCTGCGGAGGCCCTCCAATTGGCTTGCCTCCATTTCTTTGTCAAAGGGTGGAACGGCCACGTAGCCAAGACCTGTTCCTTTCTCAGTCTTAACAATGACCCAGTCACCGTGAAGTAATTCCAATCCACCTGTATCAAAGTTGTAAATCCTACTGGCGCGACCAAACCGGACGCCGCACACGTTAACAGTTATCCTATCTTCGCCTCGCACTCCTCCGTTGCGGAGCGGATAACTGCCTTCATCAGAAGACTTTTTTTCAGACGCAATCCCTGCGTCTCGCTCTGTCGTTACGTGATGCGCCGTGGAAAGGGACCTCGGATCCCCCTTCAGGATGCACGTTCCACAAGAGCAAGAAGTCTCCCGACCGTTGTCAACCTTTGCAGGACTGGGAGATTCGACAATATCGCCAGCAGATTCGGATCGGTCCCCATTTTTTCTTAAGCGTATTTTTCCCCCTCGCTTTGACCATGACCTTGGCAAGTATTCATTTTCATTGTTGTTGTTTTCGTCTACCATTGAATAAATTTGCCTTTTCTCACGCGGAGACTACTCCTGGGCTCCTTAAGATACTCGCGAAGCGAGCAAGCATCACGTCGGTGACCAGATTGCGGTTCACGTTGGAATCGGACTCGACAAATTCCAGAGCGCGCACCAACTCATCGTAACACATAAGAATTTGAGAAACAGCCAAACTTTGTCCATTGCCCATCAAAACGGCTAGAAAATCCCGATTAATCACGAGCGGGTTGATCTGAAATGATTTAATATGACTAAGGTCTCGGAGCCAGGCGCCTATGATCCTGAGGGCCTCACGTGCACTCTCCTGGTCTTGGGATATCTTAGCAGATAAAACTAGCAAATCGCACCATCTGAGATCGCGGGTATGGCTCAGAGCATTTAGTACTTGTGTCCTAAGTTCGGTGAAACTCTTAGTGTCCAGGCGCAAAGCCTCCGACACGCTGCCTCCCGAAAGTGAGGCAAGTATAAGAGCCTTTTCTTCAGACGTCTTTTTTTTGGGTTGCACAAGGTTTGCGACGCTACCGGCAGGCAATGGGCCGAATCGAATTCTTCGACAACGCGATCTTACAGTAGGTAGCAGCAGATGAGGTTTTGAAGTTACGAGAATCATCATGCGGCCCGTCGGAGGCTCTTCAATAGTCTTGAGTAACGCATTTTGGCCTGCGCGCGTCAAGAGGTGAGCATCGTCAATTAGCGCGACTCGCCAACGGCCTTCATAAGGAGGAAACTTGAAAAAGGACTGAAGCTGCCGAACTTGCTCTATCCGTATGCTGCCTCGATCGGGTGATACCATCTGGAAATCAGGATGGTTTCCTATTGCAATACGTCTGCAAACCCCGCATGTACCTAGACGATCTTCCGATGGCGATGGGCAATTCATTAAGCCAGCGAATCTGATTCCTACCATCTTCTTTCCAATGCCCTCGATCCCGGTAAATAGATAAGAATGGGCAGCGCGGTTTTCTATTGCAGTTCGAAACAGCACGTCCAGTATATGTTCATGCCCGACAATGTGGTTCATATTGGCTCAAGATGTCAATCAGATAAAGGTCGTTGTCCCGGATGGGACAGGGCTGAACTGCCGCCTACAAGGCCTGACGAGCGTATGTAGCACAACTGGGCATTGTCCAAATCGACGCACAGTCGTGGGCGACCAACCAGCGCCTTTCCCATCAACGTTTTAGCGGGATATATTTGTCCATTGCCAAGACTATAGGTGAAGCTACGAATATAGACGAATATGTTCCAAACAGTATGCCCATCAAGAGGGCCCAGGCAAAATCACGTAAGACGTTTGTGCCAAAGAAGAGAAGCGCCAGCACCACGAGCAAGGTAAATCCAGATGTTAAAATGGTCCTAGATAAAGTTTGATTGATGGAAGAGTTAATGATCTCTGCAAGAGGCCTTTTCTTCATTATTTTCAAGTTTTCTCTAATCCTGTCACATACCACGATGGTGTCATTAATGTCATAACCAATTATGGTGAGCATAGCCGCTAATATGGTCAAATTGAACTCCTTGCCTGTCCAAACAAAGAATCCATAGACTATAATTAGATCGTGCACAAGGCAGAATATGGCTCCCAATCCCATACTGAAGGTAAAGCGAAAGACCATATATACCAGCAACATCGCAAGAGCCAACACCGTTGCCCACATCGCCGATTCTCTCAGGTCTCTACCGACCTTGGGGCCAACTGTCTCGACACTTCTTATTTCACTCACTCCTTTCCCGAATTTGGCGTCTAACGCCGCCTGCACGTCTTTCCCGATTTGTTCAGTACCTTCTTCACGCACTTCCATCCTGATAAGATATTCTTCGGTACCCATTGTAAACTTTTGTATTACGAGGTTGTCACTCAATTTTTTTAGCGTGGACCTTAAATCTTCGATGTGGACCGGTTTCTGAAACCTGACCTGCACCAACGTTCCACCGCTGAAATCTATTCCGAGCTGTACGTGACCTTTAAGCGGTATCGAGAGTAAAGAAAAGACAATTATCACCGCGCTAAATATGTAAGCATACCTTCGGCTTCCCACGAAATCGATATTAACATTAGGGGGTATGAGTTCCACTTCTTTCGTCCTTCCTTTTTATCTGAACTGCCTCCTGATCCGCTTGATCATGGTAACCACATGAAAGGGCAGATAGGGGGATCGTCGTTGTTTGTTGTTTCCGAGATTCGATCACTCATGTCTGCCTACCCATAACCGCTGGTTTCAACTCTGCCTGTCGAAATCCTTCAGTGTGCTCGACGCATGCCTTCGTTGGAACTATATACTCAGCGATTTAATACGCTTCTGCTGGAAGGCGTAGTCGAAAATAGCACGTGTCACGAACAGAGCGGTGAACATCGAAATGATCAATCCTATGCAGAGAGTGACCGCAAACCCTTTGATTGGTCCAGTGCCGAATTGAATCAAGGGCAAGGCGGACAAGATGGTTGTCAAATTCGAGTCAAATATTGTTGAGAATGCCTTTGAGTAGCCGATGTCCAGCGCTGCCTTGGCTGATTTACCCAAACGCAACTCTTCTCGAATCCTCTCAAATATCAGAATGTTTGCGTCAATTGCCATGCCCATGGTCAGGGCTACTCCAGCTAAGCCTGGAAGAGTAAGGGTCGCACGAAGACCCGGCAAAACCATGAAGGCAAAGATGAACAGTAGATTGAGCACCAATGCAAAGTCTGCCACCAGACCTGACCATTTGTAATAAACTAACATTCCCGCCACGACCAGCACCAATCCCAATGCAATCGCACTTCTCCCCAGTCGAATGGTATCAGCCCCCAGCGACGGACCAACCATGCGATTCTCCAAGATTTTAACTGGGGCCGGCAAACTCCCCGCCCGCAATACCAAGGCTAAATCGTGGGCCTCTTCCGGCGTAAACATACCCTCTATGATCGCGGATCCGCCCGATATGCGATCCTTAATCACTGGTGCAGAATAGACTCTATTATCAAGGATAATCGCAAGGCGCTCTCGAACGTGTTCGCCTGTGATGCGTTCAAATTGCTGAGCACCGAGTCTATTGAATTCCATGCTGATGATCATCCTTCCCATCTTGTCAGGCTGCACTCTGGCGTCCGTGAGGACGTCACCAGTCATCAGTATTTGTTTTTTGATCAGATAAGGTGTCTTGTTAACCACGCCAGTTGTGGGGTTTCGATCAATCTTGTAAAGTATTTCATCGCCTACAGGGACGTCACCCTTGAGGGCTGCGTTGAGGTCGCCTTTCTCGTCAACCAACTTGAACTCAAGTCTCGCTGTTTGCTTAATAATGTCAATGGCTCGATTCAGATCCTCCTTGAGCCCAGGAAGCTGCACTACAATTCTGTCCGCTCCGTGCATGACAACGTCCGGCTCCGCCACTCCCAATGCATCGACTCTATTACGTATTGTATCCACGGCCTGACGGACGGCCTTCTGTTTGATGCTTTCCTGGGACTTGGGATCCATCTGCAGTTTAATCTCGAACCCTCTATCCACCGGTGTGGCGGATATTTTCTTGAAACTATGGAGCTTGTCCAAGACCTTTTGATCAAATAGAGAAGCTTGCTCTGCATCCTTCAATATGATCTCTATGGTGGACGAATCCCCACGTCGGATATCCGAGTACCTTATCTTTTCTTCCTTCATAATCGCAGCGGCTTCGGAAGCGGTCTGATCAACCACTGCTTCAATCGCTTTGTCGGCTTCCACTTCCAGTATGAGATGGAGACCTCCCTGCAGGTCGAGTCCCAACCGCACGGGATTATCAGGGAGATACTTGCTCCAAAGAGCTGGTACTGGGCCAAGCGATGGATAAACAAGGAACGTGCTGACCACGAGGACAATGCCAATAATGCCGAAACGTATCCGCAGGTCTTGAATCATGACGTTGATCCTTTTAACTACTTTGTTCTGGCGTCGGTGGAGCGGTAGCCAATCCAGCTATGTGAGATCGAGAGACTCTTACTCTCACCTTATCTGCAATTTCAAGGGTTACCACCTGATCCTGAATGGCGGTGACTTTTCCGTACAGGCCCCCTTGGGTAATCACTGAATCCCCCCTCTTAAGGTTTTCCAAGAGCGTTCTGTGCTCTTTTGCTTTCTTTTGTTGAGGCCTTATAAGTAAGAGGTAAAAGATACCAAAGATCAATACCATAGGGAGAAAGCTCACGAGCGTGTTCATGTCTCCCCCACCTTGGCCAGCGGGCGGACCCATGGCGTAAGCGGTGTCAATCATCTTGTTCCTCCATTTCAGCTCTAAGACGTCCGTATAGTGTTGAAATATTACCAGCGGCTATCGCAGTACGTATGTCCCTCATTGCTTCGGCGTAGTGGAACAAATTGTGAAGGCTGGCTAATCGATGAGCATAGATCTCTTTCTCAAAAAAAAGATGTCGCAAGTAAGATCGTGAATAACTCCTGCACAATTCGCACGTACACCGCGCGTCCACTGGTCGCGTGTCCTCTTTGTAGCACGCATTCCTGATGTTGATACGGCCCTGAGATGTAAAAAGCATGCCGTTCCTGGCGTTTCTTGTGGGCAGCACACAGTCAAACAAGTCTATTCCTCTTACCACTGCTTCAAGTATGTCAAGGGGTGTACCAACGCCCATGAGATAACGCGGCAGATGTTGTGGTAGGAGAGGGACTGTTATTTCCAAAACCTGAAGCATTTCTTCCGTGGGTTCGCCGACGCTCAGTCCCCCGATCGCATAGCCATCCAATCCCAAGGAGACTAACCCCTCGGCACTCTCTGCCCTCAGATCCGGGAACGTTGAACCTTGTACTATGCCGAATAAGGGAGGGTCAACTCTTTTTTGGATAGCGGCGCAGCGCTTTGCCCAATCTAATGTGCGTCTTACCGCGCTGGCCGCTTCTGATCTCTCCACCGGATAGCCGACCACGTGGTCCAAACACATAGCTATATCGCAACCTAATGAGGCCTGAACCTCGAAACTTTTCTCTGGTGTAAAGAAATGGGCACCCCCATCGATATGTGATCTGAATTCCACCCCGTCGGCGGTGACCTTTCGTAAGGCGCCCAGACTAAAGATCTGATACCCGCCGCTGTCAGTAAGGATTCCACCATTCCAGTTCATGAAACGGTGGAGCCCCCCCTGCTGCCGAATCAGCTCCTGACCGGGCCTTAGGTACAGATGATAGGCGTTGCATAGTATCATCCTGTACCGTAGGCTTCGCACTTCGTCCGGAGACAGAGATTTTACAGCGCCTTTTGTGCCCACGGGCATAAACGCCGGGGTAGGAATTCGCACTCCTCGAGATAGCGTGAGCGCACCGAGGCGCGCCGAGGTGCCAACGTCGGCATGAGTCACTCGAAAATGAATTGCCATGCCAAACTACTGTGCATCCCTTTTCTTGATCATGCCTCCTGAGCGGGAAGACGTTAGAAACCAACCCAAAACCACTCTCTCACCGGTTCGCCTTCCTTATCCCAAGAGCATCCGTTGCTAGGATCATTTTCATTATATTACTTGCGCCCTCAAGAATTTTATAAACCTTGCCGTCGCGTAATATACGAGCTATAGGATATTCGTTTGAATAACCATAAGCGCTCAAGACCTCCAGGGCCAGGTTTGGCACTTCGTCCGCAGCCCGACAAGCGTAGAATTTGGCAAGGACTGTTTCCCTGTTATTGTTGATCAGCCCGCGGTCCTTTTGTATTGCGCAGCGCCACACCAGGGCACGGGCGGCTTCGGTCTCCGCCACCATACGGGCAATAACCTCTTGCACCATCTGAAATTCGGCGATGCGCTTACCAAATTGGCTCCTCTCGTTAGCATACTTCACTGCCTCGTCAAGCGCTGCTTGACAAGTGCCTACGCCCCCTGCCGCGGCGGTCAACCTTGTGCTTATAAGTTCCTGCATCAGATATCCGAATCCTTTTCCTTCTTCGCCCAGCCGGCAGCCCACGGGTATTCGGACATCCTCCATAATAATTTCCCCAGTAGGACATGCCCACAGGCCGAGTTTCTCCTTGATAGCCTTCGTACTCACCCCTCGGGTATCCATGTCCATGAGAAAGGCGCTCATGCCTTTGTGCTTGGCCTTCTTATCAGTCATGGCAAACACCACCGAAATGTCCGCGACCGGTGACCACGTGATCCACATTTTGCGTCCATTCAAGACATATTCGTTCCCATCGAGCGTTGCAGTAGTTGTCATCGCGGCAGTATCTGAACCAGCGTCGGGCTCGGTTATGCCAAAACAGCCCAGAATTTCAGCCGACATCAATGACGGGATATATTTCCTTTTCAGTTCCTCGCTTCCCCACTTTAATATCGACAAGGAGGTGCCCATGGTCTGCATGTTGAATGCGACCCGCAGCGAGCCAGAAACTCGGCCTATTTCTTCGGTGGCGATAGCATGAGCTAAGTATCCCATTCCATTCCCGCCATACTCCTCTGGGATAGGGCAGCCAAAGAGATTTAACTCTGCCATCTGGCTCACGAGTTCGCGTTGAAACCGGTGCTCGTTCTCATCATGATCAACGACAGGCGCTATCTCTTTCTCCGCGAACTTGCGCACCATGTCCCTGAGCATTATGTGATCTTCAGTGAGTTCCACATCATATTGGTCGCTCATGTCAGCCTCTCCTCAGTGTTGTATCATCATCGCGTAGCAAAGCCGATGATTCAGGATGATTCCGCTCGCGCTAAATAGCACTGCCATATTGTCTGGACATAACTGACGCACATGCAGAAAAAAGTCTCTTTTTGGTTCCACTGTTACGCCCCGTCCGTGAGCGCGGGCGCCTCCATTGTTGAAACAGGTAAATGTCTATTTTCAGCATCTTGAACTATTAAGACTAACAGATTGTTTATCCAAGAGTCAAGCCCGGCGAAGGTTCCCGGCTCACACATAGAACCGTTCAGCTTGCTGAACATCTAAGACCAGACCCCGAGGAGAGAAGGGTTGACCTTTATCAATCGACATATCATCCGCTTCTCTCCGAAGATTTCCTCATGAGAAAGTACCACATGAAGATGCAGCCCACAAAAACTGCAAGCCATAGCGTACACACTCGTATTAATATGACAGCGGGGATTGCATTCCCATAACTTACGCCCAAGAAAGACAAAAGCCCCATCATTCCAGCTTCTGCGCCTCCAATGCCTCCGGGCAGCATCGAGACAGCGCCCACTATTGTGGAAAAACAATATACAAAATTTGCTTCTAACGGAGATCCCGGAAGTCCCAGACCAACGAGAATGAGGTACATGCAGATGGACTCCATTCCCCATGCAACAACTGACAATAAAAGCCCTACGAGAAAAATTCTCACTGTTAGAAGCTCCTTGCCTGTGAGCAGTGTCTCCAAAACTCTTTGCGCTATCCAAGAAAAGAACCGGAAATGTCCCAATTTTTCGAGGACAGGTCGATAAAGCCCCTCCACACACAGGAAAATGCCAGCGCCAAAAACTATTCCTGCACAAATCAGAAAAAGACTTATCCATCCAGTAAACATAAGGAAGGAAAACGATCCGAGGAAAAGGACGCCCCAGAGGTCCATGAGCCTTTCAATTACGAGAATCCCGACCGTTCTAGTTAGCGGGACTCCGTAGTCTTCTTTCAGAAAAATGCCCTTTACCGCTTCCCCTACCTTACCAGGGGTTCCGGTCAAGGCGAAGCCTGCCAAGAGCACGCTGACTGCATAGAATAGGGGTACAGGCTCTCCGCATTTTAATAGATAATAGTGGAAGCGTACGCCTCGAACAAACCATCCAAGAATCACTAGCAATATTACGGTCGCCAGGTAAGTGACTGGAAAGGAAAACAAAGCGGAGATAACTGAGTCATAGTTAGATGAAACCGCGACCCCGGCATACAGCACTGTGCCGACCACGGCGAAAATGAGTACTGATCGTACGACTTTCAATGGCTGAATTGCGATGCTCTCGTCTGTTGAACTTTTAGGTTTGGGGGCGGTAGGGATGCCGCCATTTACGCCATTCATAACAAGTATCCAGTCATCGCCGATCTCTTCTAGTTCTTGGGAAGTAAATGCAGTTGTTCCTGAACGTGTTCCAGGCTGCGTCCAATTCCATCTTCATACTTTGCAGATAGCGGGTTGCCGGACCGAACCGCTGGTCGCCAGGATGCATCATACGCACCTGGTTGTAATACTCACTATACCTATACCACAGAGTCTTCCAATTCCTTTCCCACTGCAAACAGTTCCCATACTCAGGATTGGAAAGGTCTGGTCGGAAAGCGTACTCGGGCGGCATTTGTTGCTGGAAGGGCATAGGAGGTTGAGCTTCTTGATGCGGGATTGATTGGTACCTGTCATAAGGCGGTCCTTGAGCTTCAACAATTGCGACGAGCAATACCGCTGTCCAACAAATTGTCATGAACGTCTTCACTCTTGGGTGCCTTCAACTGAGAAAATTCATATGAGGCCCCTCTTGATGGTGGGGCCTGTCAAGACACTTTTATAGCGGTGAGATGGCATTTTGTCGAGGGAATGCGAAGCCCCAGGAATGAGTGAGGCTCATAGAGACAAAACTGACAAGCGCGGCTGTGACGAATGAACTTTAGTAGGCCATGTTTGGCTTTTCCACATCGGATAACTTATTCCCCTTTGCCCTGTACTGGGAAAATGAAATAATACAGGGCAGCTATGACCACATAAACAATCACAAAACTCCACAAAATGTCGGTCAGGAAATGTCCTCCCTGCATCAACCGCGCTAAGCTCAGAACGGAACCATACAACAAACCAAATGCTAACCCCACCGACCCGATCACGGGATGGTATGGAGTAAACGCCACAGCGGATGAGAGCGAAAAACCAATGGCGCAATGTCCACAGGGAAATGACCTTCCATTACAGCACGACGACCTAGGCCAGACATTATGATAGACCATAGCTCCACCAAATTCGACTATCTCAACCGGCCTTGGACGGTGCCAATGCGGTTTTAGAATCCCGTTGACGATTAATCCAGGGCCAATAACGGCGCTAAAAATGATCACAAGACATGGTCTTCGCCACTTTTTTGGAGCAGTACCCAGCCACGATGCTACGAGAGCCGCAAGGGCCGCTCCACACAACACTATGCCGGGAGCTTCTCCATAACGATACAGCAAGCTCCAGGGTTGAAGCGTACCTCCATCCCACATGGAAGAAACAGCCTCACGCTGCCCTAAGGAATAAAAATAGCGGCTGCATGCCAGATCCAGGCCTGTCTGCTCAACAATCCAGGTGGCCAATATCCCCAGACTTAACAACGTTCCAACCGTCAATGCCCCGCGATAAAATCGAGTAACTCTATCCATCGTTATTGCCTAGACTCCCCCGACTTGGAACAGTATGGGAGAAATGACACAAACACTTTCATGGCAATAGATATAATATACACCATAAAATTATTTCAAACATTATGGTAAACCACAATGGCCCCTTCCCGAATTATCTCGCCTAAATACTATAACGAACACAGATTGGTTATAATGTTCTCGGGCTTTGATCATCACCTAATCTTTTCGCTGGTGAAACAATCTGAAAGATATGATTATGGGTATTAAGTGTCCCTCGATGATGCAAGAAATATGAAAGCCTTGCTGAACTAAGGTATCTTGAGTCAACGCGTGCGTTTCAGAGCAGGCAAGATGGGTACGGAACGCCACAATAGTATATGTGATGCTTTAATAAATTAAATAAACATTTTGATTTTTATTGACAAATAGGTAATATAATATTAGAAGTTCTGCTGAGGAGTGGTGTAACATGAGGACCTTCCACCCCCCTACCTGTCGCAAGAAGAATATTAAGGAATTCCGGTGTGACTATTCGAGACCGCAAAGCCCGTAAGCTTGTGAGTACTTGTGTTGAGGCCGACATTGGACGCCGCATAGAGTTCCAGCACTACGGGGTAAGACCCGATATTTTTTCCTTGGCCACATTGAGCACTTAAAGTGTGTCTTAGGGATTATCCCCTTAGGTTGATAGGCAGTTATGGAACAATTTGAACATTATAACCTCATAGACATGTTTGTAGTGCTTACTATGGCAGTGGCTCTGATGCTTGGTCTTTGGAAGGGATTTGTTAGGACGCTAACGGCGGTTGCGGCAGTACTGATCGGCGTCCTGGCAGCAACTAGGTACCACCTTGTAGTTGAGGGATATCTGAGCCGAGTTTCCTCGCTGGACCCCTATATATGCACCATTTTATCAATGATAATACTATTCATTGGCGTCCAGGCTGTGTTTGTCTTGATACGCAAGGCCCTCGATGCAATTCTTGATTTCACAAGACTAGGTTGGCTCGATCGCGTCCTCGGTGCGGGACTCGGCGTCGGAGCCGGTTTTTTGGTTGTTGCGGCCACGGTTCAATTTCTCATCCTCGCTGTTCCGGAGTGGCCAGCCGTCAGATCTAGTAAACTCCTCGGTCCCATTGAACAAATATCCACCGTGGCGATCTCTCGTGTTCCGCAAAACATTCGGACGTCTTTTCAGCGAGTAACGAATAAATGGAAAGGGACCCTTGATACGAATATTCCCAGCGCCTCTAATCAGAGCCAGCAGGCCATTAAGAATCAGTCTCTGATCCAAGGACGTGTTAAGTGATATATGACGGAAACGGCCTTTGAGGAGGACGTCTATGAAGCAAAGATTTTTCATTCTGCCTTTCCTGGTAGTCATCACGATGGTATCAAGCTGTGCATATTTTCAGAAAAAGGATGAGCCCCCGCCTCTTCCGCCCATCGAGGAGACCAAACCGCCTCTTACTATGAAGGGCGCCTATTTTAAGTCTTATCCATGGGGTGAGTTGCCAAAACCTCGGAAAGACGGGAATGATCCGGACACCATTACTTATACTGTCAAGGACGGGGATACGCTTGAATCCATAGCCGGGAACCTTATGGGGGATCCTGCACTGGCGTCAGAGTTGGCCTCCTTCAACGATCTCAGTTCGTCTGCGAGCCTGAAGGCAGGCGACAAGATAGTGGTGCCGAATCCGATTGTCGGCGTAAGTAGTGAAATTATGGTAAAATCCAAGGGGGAAAAGGACTTTGGCCCGCCTAAGACCTTCGGGGAGGCGTTTAAGAAAGGGGATGAATATAAGTTACGATTTGAATCGAACGTGAATGGTTATCTCTATGTGCTTCGCAAGGGCACTAAGGGATTAGAATATCTGTATCCTGCAGCGGTGAAGACCACTAAAAGGACAAAGAGCACTCAGCCCTTGATGAGAGACACCGGCCGCGTACATCCGCATGAAGCTGTGGAAATTCCTATTGGCAAAAAAGGCTTTACTTACGACGCCAAGAAAGTGGGGGACATGCTCTTTGTTTTCCTGTCCCTACGAAAGATTCCTGAACTCGAGGACCTCAAGGAAAAGAAATCGCTTCGAGTCGAAGACGTCGAGGACGTTATGCATAGGGTCAAAGAAGGCGAAGTTCTTAATTCTCCGCCGTATCACGTTCTTAGGATCAGCGATCCGTCAGAGATATTGGGTTTCAGCGTGAACATAGACGGTTGACGGTTGAGAAAACGCCAAATCATTCGTTCGATCGGGTCGGCCTTAGTAGCAGGAGTTGGGTGATTTAAGACGTAGTACCATTTCAGATAATGCCAGATCCTCATAATATGACGGCAGCGTCCAGGTTAACCACCCGTCTCCAACTAAACTTTTTAGCGCCCCTGACTACCCCATTAAGCAGACCCGAGCTATATAAGACGTAGGCCTACCTTTACAACCTGTGTCGTCCTCGTATGACCGAGCGCCAGAGACGGTTATGTTTTTTGTGATGTCTCTCCGGCAGACGCTTCTGAACAACATAGGCGGCTTTTTTCTCATGGCAACTTTGAGACGAAACCATCTGCAAGTAAAGCGCCGTTGACATACCTCGCGTAGCTTCTTAAGATACCAAGATATCCTTATCAGAATCTCCCGAACTAGAAAAAATGGGACAGCCCACCCAGGTCGATGGCCAATAAGAAACATAGGAACGCATCATGAGTGAAAGACAATACGTAATCGACGATTTTAGCATACAAGATAGCTGGCGAATTTTTCGCATTATTTCTGAATTTGTCGACGGATTCGAGACGCTAGCCGATGTGTATCCCGCTGTATCGGTCTTTGGTTCATCAAGGAGCGTTGAGGGGGATCACGTGTATCAGATGGGCAGGGAAGTCGGTAAACTACTTGCCCAATCAGATTTTTCCGTTATCACTGGCGGCGGTCCCGGCGCGATGGAGGCGGTGAATCGTGGCGCATACGAGGCAAATGGTAAATCAATAGGACTATGCATCGAACTACCTCGAGAACAAGCTGCCAATGCCTATACCAACATCAAGCTCTCTTTTAGATATTTTTTCGTGCGGAAGGTCATGTTTGTAAAATACGCTGTAGCATACATTATCTTACCAGGAGGATTCGGAACATTCGACGAACTTTTCGAAGCGTTGACCCTCATTCAGACGCATCGGATAAAACCATTCCCAGTCATAATGCTGGACAGAGAGTACTGGAAAGACCTTGTATCATGGGTTAAGAAGACAGTGCTTATCAAACATGGGATTATCAGTCCGGAGGATCTAGAATTATTTCGAGCGGTGGATGACCCAGCTGAGGCGATCTCTATCATAAAGAGAATAGTGATAGTTTAAGGTGACAACGGAGCGCCAGATCTGACAGATGATGAGAAATCCTGACGTTGACGTCATCGTTGTGGGCGCCGGACACGCCGGATGCGAAGCAGCCCTCTGCTGTGCCAGGATGGGCCTGTCAGTCAAGATCTACACTTTGAACGCGGACAGCATAGGGCTGATGCCCTGCAATCCCTCTATCGGAGGCCTTGGCAAGGGGCACCTTGTCAAAGAGATTGATGCCCTGGGTGGAGAAATGGGGCTTGTGGCTGATGCATCTTGCATCCAATACAAGCGCCTGGGAACGAGCAAGGGACCAGCCGTGCAAGGCTCGCGGATGCAGTGCGATCGTATCGAGTATTCCTGGGCAATGAAGGCGGCCCTGGAGCGAGAATCTAATCTTTTGATCCGCCAGGAAATGATCACCGGTATGATTATAGAGCAGGGCCTGTGTAGAGGCGTTCAGGAACGGACTGGACTACGCGTATCGTCCCACGCTGTTATTCTAGCTACAGGGACGTTTCTAAACGGAATGATTCACATCGGAAATACTTGTTATCGAGCGGGGAGGGCAGGGGAATTTGCCTCAGTTGAACTTGCCAACCAGCTTAAGAGCCTGGGATTGCCAATTGGCAGGTTCAAGACCGGAACGCCGCCGAGGGTTAAGGGCTCTTCCGTCAATCTTTCAGCGATGGAAGAAGATCCGGGGGAAGACACTATAAGGCCATTCTCCTTGAGGACAGCTCATCTTACCAGGCCCATGCGTTCGTGTTTCAGAACCTACACTTCGGAACAAACTCACGAGATAGTCCGCGGACATCTTAACCGTTCTTCGCTTTATTCTGGTAGGATTAAAGGAACGCCGGCGAGATATTGTCCTTCTCTCGAGGACAAGATAGCACGGTTTCCTGACAGACCCAGACATCTCGTCGTTGCCGAACCCGAGGGCCTTCATAGCTCAGAGTTGTATGTCAAAGGCTTGGGAAATTCACTCCCTGCGGAAATCCAGCGAGAATTGATTCAGTCGGTGCCTGGGTTTGAATCTGCCGAGGTAGTGAGACCTGCTTACGCGATTGAATATCAATTCGTCGATCCGACTGCGCTTTACCGGACTTTGGAAAGTAAGCCCATCCGCGGCCTATACCTCGCCGGGCAAATCAACGGCACCTCGGGTTACGAAGAAGCCGCTGCTCAAGGACTTTGGGCGGGGATCAACGTAGCTTTAGCCATTAAGGGGTTGCCTCCGTTTGTGCTGGATCGTTCTGAAGCCTATCTGGCAGTTATGGTTGATGATCTAATCACGAGGGGCGTCCAAGAACCATATCGCATGTTCACCGCCAGGTCGGAGTATCGGCTGTTGCTACGGGAAGACAACGCGGGGGCCAGACTTTTGAAGAAAGGCCAAGCATTAGGGTTGGTACCGAATTATCTCGTAGAAGAACTTGAGGCGAAAGAGGAAAAGTTAAAAAGAAATCTCTGTCTGCTGGAGGTCAGCAGAGTCAAACCAACTCAGGAACTCAACGAGCTGATCCGCAGGAAAGGTGGACGGGAGATACAATGCACGTTGAGCGGAGTTAAATTACTCAAACGTCCAGAGATCTCTATAGACGACCTTGTTACCCTGGGGATCCTCAGTTCTTCAATGCATCAAGACGAACTTTACAACCTTGAAGTTATGGTGAAATACGAAGGGTATATAGAGAGACAGATACGGGAGGCCTATCAGGCTGCGAAAATGGATCGCGTTCTTATTCCCAAGGACCTTGATTACAACAACATTCCAGGACTTTCCCGAGAGATGAGGGAGCGCCTAAGCGCCGTCCGACCAGAATCTCTCGGCCAGCTATCCAGGATTCCGGGGGTTACTCCTGCAGCCGTGACGGCATTGATGGTCCGCCTACGACAGAGGGGGAGCAACCTAGGCAAGGCATCTTCCATCCTATAGAACTGCCTTTGTCCCCCTGCATGGTGCAAGCTTGTCCATAATTTAGCAATTCAATACACAGGCTTTTCGCGTATCTCCTCACAGGCAATGGCCTTGTCAAGCTTTCAGCTTCGCGGTGATTGTCGCAACATGCCTTCCTTGGAATCTCGCGATGGCCAACTCATTCTCAGTGGGGCACCTAGAACCATCCGGGCCTGCAAGGGTTGATGAGCCGTACGGAGACCCCCCAGTTATCTCGGTCATAGTCACCAGCCTCTTCTCCGAGTACGGAACTCCAACTACGATCATACCATGATGGAGGAGGGTCACATGAAAACTTGTGATGGTGGTCTCCTGGCCACCGTGCTGGGTCGCAGTAGACGTGAACACACTGCCGATCTTGCCAATTAATGCTCCTGACGCCCAGAGGCTCCCCGTCTGGTCGAGAAAGTCCTTCATTTGAGAACACATGTTCCCGAATCTTGTCGGTGTCCCAAAGATAATAGCATCGGCTTCGGCCAGCTTATAAGGTACGGCCGTTGGCACATGGGCAAATTCGGCCCTGGCCTTAGCTGCACCAGTCCGTTCGAGAACATCCTGACTTACCAACTCTGGGACCTGGAGCAGTCTTGAACTCCCTGGCGCTACTTCTTCAACTCCCTGGGCTATTGCTTCTGCGAGTCGGTAAACATGTCCATACATGCTATAAAATACGATTTGAACTTCCATACACTTACAACCTCACTTGTCATGAGAGCTGCCAAACACTTTTTTATCTTATGCATGATCTATCGATTTATCAATGCGACCTGTTGGAAGACAGCTGTAGTTGAACTTTGTCGATAATTTTTTGACTGTCGAAAACTAGGGGTAGGAGGGAGCGGCGCAACCATCTGTTGGCGTAGAATATCAGTGACCAATAGCCGCTCTTCAGCCGTAGGAGACGAGCCGCGGCCGACATGAGCCCGGAGAACCTCATGAAACGTTCGTCCATCCCTGATATGATTTCCGGCATCAACAAAGCGGCTTTTACCATCTGTCGCACAGTGTGTCCTATATCCAGATCGGGAGAGAGATACCAAAGCTGCCTCAGTGGATCCACACCAGGCGAGATGTAACCCTCCTTTTCAGCCAACTCCCACAGACGCGTCTCGGGATACAACCGGACACCTAACATGATATTGGCGACTTGAGTACAGCGTTTTTGTGCATTCAGCAGATGAGTGCCACAGAATTCGAGCGTGTCTTGTAAGGTCCTGGCAGTCTCGCCTGGTCCGCCGATCATGAAAAACCAGAGCACCTTGAACGAGCTATCTGCAATGGCCTCCGCAGCCATCTGGACGTCATCATAAGTAAAAGGCTTGCCGTATCGCTCTATCATGCCAGGTGATGCAGACTCAGGCGACACATGAAAAGACCTGAAACCTGCCCGCCACAATAAGGACAAAAAACGTTTGTCCATGTTCTTGGGGCTGAGAGATGTAGCTGAAAAGACTGCCCGCCAAGGCCTTCGAACAATTTCTTCGAGCACTGAGACGCAATGATCCATGGGGTCGTTAAAAAGAGAATCCACGAACTCAAAAGATCTTGGCCGGAGCCGAAAAAGTACTTCTTCTATTTCATCCACGACTTCCTTTGGGTCTTTTCGGCGAATTGCACTTCCCTGTAGTTTAGAGGGATAAAGGCAGTAGATGCACCTGTGTGAGCAGCCCCTATAAGATTGAATGCTGTAACCAGCTCCCAGCTTCGCGTAGCCCGAAAAGTCGATCCATGAGTCAATATCGGGGTTGACGGCGGGAAAGGACGCGCCTACCCGGGGCGGCGTCAGCATGAACGCGCCCCTGTGTTGATACCCTAGACCTGGAATGGAGGGCGCATACTCACCCTCGGAAAGAGCATCTAACAGGTTTATGAAGCTCGCTTCTCCATCTGAAACAACTACATAATCCCCTTTGAGGGCCTTTAGGAGTTCTCCAGGCAGTAGGCTGGCTCCCGACCCCCCGATCACCAATGGTACATCAGTACACTGTCGAATCCACTGTGCTATTCTCTGAGTATCCCCGACGTAGGACACCGGGTGTAGCATGTTGACATTGTCAATATTTCTGACTGATAGTCCTATTACCTCCGGGTTAAATGAGTCGCAGATGGTTCTTATTTGTTTCAAAGGAGCGTGTGAAAAGCACAGGTCCAATACGCGCACATCATGACCACGCGCTCTTGAAGCGCTAGCCACGAAGCACAGTCCTATGGGCGCCGCCGCAAAAAGGTCATGACGCATGTTTGCATTGACGAGAAGGACCCTCAATCCTGAACCCCCCGATCATGGGGCGACGACTTCATGCCGCAGCCCCGGGGAATGAAGTAGTGTCTCTAATGTCTTGGGAAGGTATCCAGCGTCTGGAGGTAGGGACGAAAAGCTCCACAATGACGGCTGCTGCTGGCTGCCCATCGTCCCTACCGTAAACCGTTGTCGCCAGGGATTCCGCGCCGAAACACCTGTTATTGACGCGATTAACCATAGCATCTTGGACGAGCGGTTGATTTAAAATGTCCCTGTTTGGAATTTACGTTGGCCATTTCTTGGGCCTGGGTTTATTCTGCAAGAAGGGTTTTCAGCTCCTTAGTGAATTCCGGTACAACCTTAAACAAATCCCCCACAATACCGTAATCGGCCTTTGTGAAGATTGGAGCCTCGGGGTCCTTATTTATCGCGACGATAACTTTTGAAGAGCCCATACCTGCCAGGTGCTGAATTGAACCCGATATGCCGCAAGCAATGTACAAGTTTGGTGTAACGGTCTTGCCTGTTTGACCCACTTGGTCTGAATGAGGTCTCCATCCAGCATCAACCGCTGCGCGTGAAGCTCCTACAGTAGCCGTAGGGCCTAAGACGGCTGCCATCTCTTCGAGCAGGGAATAATCGGGTCCTCCCATACCCCGACCACCAGATACTATAATTTCGGCCTCAGTGAGATCG
>Ga0172369_10000062_pt1 | contig 142350 bp, 114 predicted proteins | sample LakKiv25m_FD_114539 | JGI IMG/M metagenome (GOLD analysis project Ga0172369, IMG submission 114539) | Freshwater microbial communities from Kabuno Bay, South-Kivu, Congo - kab_022012_11.25m | ecosystem: Environmental > Aquatic > Freshwater > Lake | place: Democratic Republic of the Congo... | reverse complement strand
CTTGACTGAACCTAAATCAACTGTTCAAAAGGTGTTTACAAGGTCAAAAAGATTAAAATGCAAAATAAAAAATAATGTTTAACTTCGTCAAAAAAACGGTCAACGTTATTCAGGCATGAACAAACTGTTCACTGATAACTGTTCACTGATTCACACTGTCCCCATTATTATAAATCTGTGTGGCAAACCTCAATGATGGCGATTTAATAAATGCACCCAACCCATACGAATCCCATTTATTATCTACTAAGGCAATAGTGGCAGCATCGAAAGTCAGTATATTGGGCCAGCCTTTATTGAAATTGTCGTACATCTTATTTTTCATGGTGGCATCAGCCACAAGAACTGTTCTGCCCGAAACATTAACAAGCAAACTGCAATCTCTCGAAGGTTCAACATTATTGGCACTTCGCCAAACCACACTCATCAGGTCATAAGGATTAATAAGCGATTCAATATATATGACAAACTTAATTGATTCAAAAATTTTATTGTTTAATAGCTCAGTGGTGAGACCTCTTATCTCCGACTTATTCTTCTTTTCTACAGAAAGCAGTAATGTGTTGCATCCATCATGTATCAAATTTTTGTTAAAATCAATGATGAAGGGATATTTTTCCTTTAAAGCAATTATTGCCTCAATGAGCGATGCAATGTCATTTTCAGATATAACATCAAGTGGGTTTTTATTTGTGGCATCAACACCTATTTTACCACCAAAACCTGTAATGTCTGCCGAATGGTCTAATACATCAAGGGGTCCCTTACTCAACAATATATCAGTTGCCGGATTGACCTGAGCACAAAGCACTTTAAAAACCTCTGAATAATTATTAATGTCAACCGATGCGTCCATAACCAGCAGAATTTTATTAAACATCATCTGTCCGGCCCCCCAGAGGGCATTCATTATTTTAAAGGGGTGCCCCTCATAAAGTTTTTTGCTTTTCACAATAACAACATTATGAAAAACACCTTCAAGAGGCATATTCATATCGAGAAGCTCGGGCAACATGGTTAAACGTATGGGAGCCAGAAAAATTCTTTCAGTAGCCTTACCCAGCCAGGCATCTTCTTGTGGTGGAATGCCAACAATGGTTGTTGGATAAATGGCGTTTTTTCGATGTGTGATGCAGGTAACATGAAATACAGGATACAAATCGGCCAAAGAATAAAAACCTGTATGGTCTCCAAAAGGACCTTCCATTCTTAATGATTCGGCGGTATCTACATACCCTTCTATCACAAAATCAGCATCTGCAGGCACATACAAATCATTAGTCAGACACTTGACTAATTCAACCTTTTTCTTGCGTAGGAAACCTGCCAGAATGTATTCGTCAACATCGAGAGGAAGCGGTGCTGATGCAGTATATGTATAAACAGGATCACCGCCTAAAGTAACACTCACAGGCATGTGCAATCCCTTTTCTTTATACGCATTGTAATGCTTTGCCGAGTCTTTATGCAAATGCCAGTGCATGCCGGTAGTCGTTTTATCGAAAACCTGCATACGGTACATGCCTGCATTGGGCAAATGGGTTTCGGGGTGCATGGTATGTACAACAGGCAATGTAATAAAAGGGCCTCCATCGTAAGGCCAGCATGTCAGAATGGGCAATTTTGTTAAATCCGGCTCCTGCATAACAACCTCCTGACAAAGCCCTTTTCCTTTTATCTTTTTAGGCATCCACGAACTTACATCTTTGAGTTCTGAAATCATTTTTAGCTTATCTATAAAGCTGCTTTGCGGTTTCGAAAACTTTTTAAACAGTCCATCTATTTCCTGACCTATCTGTTCCAGACTCTCAACACCCAAAGCCATGCAAATTCTTTTCTCCGAACCAAAAGCATTGATTAATAAAGGAAATGCTGTTCCATTATTTTCAAATAACAAGGCTTTATTGTTATCGCTTTTAATAACTCTGTCTGTAATTTCGGATATTTCAAGTTCAGGAGTAACATTCTCTTTTATGTTTATCAGTTCTCCTTCACTTTCCAGAGCATTTATAAATTTTCTTAAACTATTGAAGCTCATTTACTGTATTTTATTTATACAAAAATACGTTTAAAAGATTAATTACAAACAACTCAAAACTGAAAAAGTCTTTGCTGATATTTTTATATTTTAATATGTTCGGCTCTGGCTCTGCCTGAGTCGTCATAATACATTAAGCTTTGGATCTGACTAAGCCCACTTACTTAATTTAAATAAAATCAGCTTTTCAACCCCATAAAAAAACATTTCACTCTCATTTTTATATACTTCACATAATTTGTTATTTTTGAAAATATATTTTTACTTAAATTTGTTTTACTTATTTCAATTGAGTTAACATTAAAAAAATATTTAAATATGAAAACAAGAAATTTACTTTTAATCGCTGTTATCTTTTTCAGCTTATTCCAATACACCAATGCACAAATTACTTCAGTAGCCAATGGCAACTGGACAAACCCGCTTACATGGGGAGGTACTGTTCCGACTCCGGGCAGTGATGTTATAATCAATCATACTGTTACGCTTGACATGGATTGGGGTTATGCTTCAGGTTCAATCACAATCAATGGTGCCGGGGCTTTAAACGGAAATTCCGGAATGAGAGCACTCGCACTTATTACAGGTGGCAATGGAACACTGACAGTAAGCGGTTCTCTCAATATTGCCAGGATAGCCCTTCTTTCGGGAAGCATGACCAACAATGGGGCAATACAAAGTGACAGCCTTTTAAATTGTGTGACTTTCAATAACAACACTGGAGCCACTGTCAATGCCACTCAATTTATGAACAATACAGGTGCTAACCTGACCAACAACGGTACTATAATCACCACAAATTTCCTTAACATTTATACTGTAACAAACAATAACAGCCTGAGTGCCAACGATTTTATGAACTGTAAAAGCTTTACCAATGCTGCCACAGGCACATTAGATGTAGCTCACGACTTTCTCAATTCCGATTCATTAGCCAATCCGACTACTTTTGTTAATAACGGAACTGTTACCGTTGGTAACGATTGGTTAAACACCGAAAGCATCAGTGGTTCAGGTAAATTTTGTATAGGCCAAAATACCAGCAACACAGGACTCATGACAGGCACATTCGACTTTTGCGACCAGACCGGAGGCAACCTCGATATAAACACAGGCACCATTCAGCCTACTGTTACCTACTGCCAGTACACTTGCAGCGTTAACATTAACGAAAATGAGATAAAAACCGAATTCAGCATCTACCCCAATCCTGGAAACGGTATTTTTAACATCAATGCAACTGCTGATATTACTAAAATCGAAGTGTATAACATCATCGGAAAAATAATTCTATCACACGAAATAAATACTCAAAACACAGTCATAGACTTAAAACAACAACCTACAGGTATATATTTCTATAAAATGTATAATGGCAGCAGGGTATTAAATTCGGGCAAATTAATTATAAAATAAATTAATGATATAATCCACTTACAGGATATATCAATCAAGTTTCAATCATACAAAATCATAAGAAAAGTTTTATCATTTCTTATGGTTTTGTTTTTTGGCAATTTCTTTTTTGATGTGCTGTTGAAAACCATACTGCTCATTTTCTGCAATTTAGAATCAAATTTATAAATGATGTTATTTACATAAAACACTCAGGCTGAAAGCCTGAATTTATTTCAACCCGAAGCCTTGCTTCGGGAAATTAAAAAAAAGTTGTAATTTCGCTCTGAAAGAGCAGCTTAAAACTCAAAATAATATGATTATTTTTGATAAAAAATATTCAAACACTACAGACAAATGATTAAGCAAATAAAACTAGTTGAAACCATCCTTTACGTTGACAATCAGGAAACAAGCTGTCATTTTTACCAAAATATATTTCGCAAACAACCCGACTTAAATGTCCCCGGCATGACAGAATTCATCTTGTCTGACACATGCAAAATCGGCCTGATGCCCAACAAAGGCATTGCAAATATATTATCAGACAAAACACCTCATCCCGAAAGTGGTAATGGCATTCCCCGTTGTGAACTTTACTTTTATGTGGAAAACATTCAACTTGAATTTGAAAATGCGTTGAACTGCGGAGCTAAGTTGATATGTCCCATTGCAGATATGGACTGGGGCGATAAAGTTTGCTATTTTGCCGACCCCGATGGGCACATTGTGGCTTTTGCCGAAAAAATTAAATAAACCATAAAACCAAGCAACATGTCTGATACTTTTTCAAATAAAAAAATGCCATTATTATTTCTGGGTCATGGTTCTCCGATGAATGCCATCGAAGAAAATGAGTTTGTATCCGGGTTTCGAGACATCGCAAAAACATTACCCCGACCTGCAGCCATTTTATGCATCTCAGCCCATTGGTTCACCAGAGGCAGCAAAGTAACAGCCATGGAAAAACCTGAAACCATTCACGACTTTGGTGGTTTTCCCAAAGCTTTGTACGACATTCAATATCCTGCAAAAGGGCATCCCGCTTTGGCAAAACAAATCAAAGATATTCTAAGCCCAACCCCAATAGAACTGGATGAAAGCTGGGGCTTAGACCATGGTACCTGGTCCGTTATAAAACATCTCTACCCTAAAGCTGACATACCTGTAATTCAGTTAAGCATTGACTACACCCAAGAGGCCGCTTATCATTACGACTTAGCCAAAAGATTAAGCCCTCTTAGAGAAAAAGGTATTTTAATTATCGGAAGTGGCAATATTGTACATAACCTGGGCCTTGTAGATTTTGAAAATTTTGACATGGACAATTATGGCTACGAATGGGCTGTTGAAGCAAGAGAAACTGTTAACAATTTATTAATTACAGGTGATGATCAATCTTTAATTCATTACGAAAAATTGGGTAAAGCTGTTCAATTAGCAGTTCCCTCTCCCGACCATTATTTACCCTTAATTTACATTTTGGGTTTAAAACAAAAAGAAGAGACCATGATACTTTTCAACGACAAGATGGTGGCAGGTTCTCTGAGTATGACTTCTTTGAAAATTGAAAATATTTTATAAAAACACACCTTCTTATGAAAGCCATGATTTTCGCCGCCGGTAAAGGCACACGCTTGAAACCGCTTACTGATACCACTCCCAAAGCCCTGGTAAAAGTGGCCGGAAAGCCCTTACTCGAACATGTCATAATGCATTTGAAAAGTGCCGGTGTTACCGATATCATTATCAATGTGCATTATCTGGCTGAACAAATTATTGAATTTCTTAAAAACAACAATAACTTTGATGTTAATATTAGCATTTCAGATGAAAGCGATGTACTATTAGACACCGGTGGTGGGCTGCTAAAAGCTGCTCATTTTTTTGAAAAAGATTCAGATTTTATCGTCTATAATGTTGATATTCTGTCCGATATAAATTTAAACGACATGCTGGCTTTTCACAAAAACAATAAAGCACTCGCCACACTGGCTGTTAGGGACAGAAAAACAAGCAGGTATTTTTTATTTGATAAAAACCAAACTTTAAAAGGTTGGAAAAACACTACTACAGGCGCCCTGATAAAAACAATTGAAAAAGATAAAGATCTTATTCCATTGGCTTTCAGCGGCATACATATTATAAATGAAAAATTATTAGGTTTGATAGAAGAAACCGGCGTTTTTTCAATGACTGCCGCTTATCTCAATCTGGCAAAAAAATATAAAATATTGGGCTATCGCCACGATAATACCCAATGGTTCGACATTGGCAAGATTGAAACCCTTAAAGAAGCAGAAAAGAGTTATTTTATGAAATAAGTTCTAAAGCATAACATTTTTCAAGTATAGAAAATATATTATAGAACACTTCAACCAAGCTTAGTATAAAAATAGAAAATATTTAATTGTTTGAAAAGCAATGTTTTTATTGAATTTTGTTATTTGGACATCTTTACCCCAGGTCCCATTTCGGCAAGCTCAACGCATCGCCTAAAAGGGGCTATTCAAAGCATGTTTGAGGGAGGATTCCCTTCAGGGAAAAGAAGGGTGTGGGATGGCAAAAAGCAAAGCAAACAGAGAAATATATTACTTTTGAAACAGCCTCAACTGATTTAATAAATCTGCGAATCTGTGGCAAATTATATTTACTAAATTTACGTTTTGAAATTTGTATTTTATTTGTTTATTTGTGTTTTTGTATTTTGTAATTTGTAATTTGGATTTTAAAATCTTATGAAAGTTTTCACCTCCAAGTGGTTATTAAACAAAAAGGCATTGATGGCAGTGCTCATCTTGTTAATGCTTCCCTTAATTATATTATGCATTTATATTCACCCTTCTGCCGACGATTTTATATACTCATCATGGTACAAAACTCCTGCCCCATCAGGTTTCTGGGAATATCAATTCTGGAATTATTTAAGCTGGAATGGACGGTATTTCAGCACCATTTTGCTGACGGCAAACCCTTTGGCCTGGGGCTCTTTTACGGCTTACAAATGCCTTCCCATTATAATTCTTACAGTATTTTATTCAGGTTTGTTTGCTTTTTTCAAAAAAATATTCAATGAGCTTAATATCAAAGTTTTACATATAATTAGTTTACTTATAACAATAACATTTTTCAATATTGTGCCCTCACTCCCCGAAACACTATACTGGATGGCAGGTTCGATAACATATACACTCACATGGGGCTTGACATTTTATTGGTTTGCTTTTTTATTAAAATACTATAATCATGAAAAAAACAGCAAAACCACTTTGTTTATTTGTCTGCTGCTCACTTTTTGCATTGTTGGTTCAAATGAATTAAGTGCTTTTCTGATTTCCATTTCTGCCTTTTTAATCATTTTTTACAATCTGTTTTATAAAAATAAAACCGATGCTTTTTCTATAGTGCTTTTAATTTTTTCTTTTGTTTTATGTTTAATTGTGATTTTGGCACCCGGGAACAAGGCCAGAATTGCATTATTCGAAAACCATTATAATTTAAATTATGCTTTATTAAGCACCTTTAAGAATGTGATTAAAATTGCCATATTTAATTTCAAAAATCCTCCTTTTATTATTGTAAGTCTTCTGGCACTTTTAAACGCTCCTTTATTAGTCAATAAATCGGCTTTTTTAAAAAATATTCAAAAGGTCAACATCCACATTTTACCTGTCGTTATTGCTTTAACAGTCACTTTTTTTTATTTTACATCAGCATTCAATATGGGCATTGAACCCCCTTTAAGACTGCATGGATTTATCAGCCTTTTTTTAATACTTGGCGCTGGCTTTTATCTTCTCTTAATAAATTCAAAACACCCATTTTTAGAACTCCCCTCACAACCATTAAAAAAACTCAACATCATATTATTCGTCATTTTCATAGGCTTTATCATATCCGATTTTCACCGGAAAGCCGGAGAAGATATTTATTTTAAAGGCAATATCAGTCTGGCCGTTTATGATATAACACATGATGCACCCGTTTATAACAAAGCCATGTTTGAAAGATATGACCTGATTTACAAAGCAAAAAAAGAAAACAGCGCGAATATTTCTGTTCCCTTGCTCACGGCTAAACCCAAAAGCATCTTCTTTGTAGATATTAAACCCGACAGCACCCATTGGATTAACTGGAGCTGTGCCCAATATTTCGATATCAAAACCATTAAAATTATTGAATAATCAATATCACCTTTTTAATCACTATTCATTACTATTCGACTAAATATTATTAAAAATTATTTTTTAGTTATCCGTAGAAAATTATCATTAACTAATAATAAAAAAAACAAATAATTATTTTTCATAATAAATATTAAACATATATTTGCCGACAATTTATTTGTTAACTAATAAATTGTTCAGTATTTATAAAATTACTATTAACTAAAATTTTATTAAAATGAAAAAGTTTTTACTTATGTTTTCTGCCATTGCTCTTTATAGCACATTGGTATTCTCACAAACTTTTGAATGGGGATTATTTAGCAATTCTACACCAAAAATGAGAGGTACAGACATCAACAAAAATGGCAACTCATTTATTTTGGGCATTGTTCAAAATGGTTTGGGTATCGACACTTCATCATATACCGGCGGCAGTGACTATGATGCCTTTGTAGCGTGCATTAATTCAAACGGGCATAGTCAGTTCCTGAAAAAAGCAGTTTATGACGTCGCTGCAAATCAAAGTGTACTTAATAATATTGCATCCGATAATAACAATAATTTTTTCCTCACTTTTAACGTGCCCAACAATCCGGTCCCATTTTATGTTGGAGATGATACTATTCAAAAAGACACCGCCACAAGTAGAGTTTTGTTTGCTAAATATGACTTTAGCGGAAATCTATTATGGAGCAAACAATATAAGCCTGTTTCACCTTCAGCAAATCCTTCACATACTTTTATGGTTCCAACCGATGAAAGATCTTCTATTGTTGTAGATGATTCGGGATGTGTTTATATTTATGCCACTCTTAACGGATATACAGATGTTATAATTGATACTGCAACTATTAACTGGTCAGGGAATTACATATTCAAATTCAGCCCCGATGGTGATATGATTTATTATAAAAAAATAACTAAACTTATTTATAATGTCATGGAATGTGACAATCAGAATAACCTGCTTGTATTAGGAACTGTTACCGGTGTAGCGAATCCTACCTATAACACACTTGATTTTGGCAATAATGTAACACTTAGTTTTCCTACATTAACAACCACACAGTTTGAGTTTGTTTTAGTAAAATTTGACCCTGATGGCGTTGCACAATGGGCCGAAATAACAAGTTCAAACTACTCCACAGCCGCTGTCAATAATGTTCCAAAAACTGTTGTTTATATGAGTATTGATAAATACAACGCACCTTATCTGACAGGTTATTACAATACTCAAATTGTATTTTTTGATGATACTTTAAACGGTGTATCAGCAAGTTATGAAAGAAATCCTTTTATTGTAAAATTTAATGCTAACGGCGATTATCAGTGGGCAAAAACCTACATTGACACAACGTCAAATCAAGATGGTGCACAAATAAGACAATTAAGGTTTGATTCCAATAACAATATTTATCTTTTCTGTAATTATATACAAAAGGGATTTAATTTCTTTGGAAATCTGATGCCAAAAAATTCATCTTCAGGCAGCTCCGACAGGATGGTGGCAAAGTTAGATACCTCATTTAACTTGCTATGGTGGAAGTATTTAGTAGGTGGTGAAATAAATAATGCCCTTGCTGAAATGAATGTTTCAGATAATGATGATTTGTATATAGTAAGTGGAGGAACAACTGGTTCTAAAATTACCACATTAACCCTTCAAAGCGGCTATTGGTGGCCTACTGAAGATTCTATTTCTGCAGGTGCTATTGGCGGTATTCCATATATTGTTAAATTTGGCCCCGGCACTGTTGTAGGAGTTGACAACTCCCTTTATGTAAATGATGCTCAAATTCTTTATCCCAACCCTGCAAATAGTAAAATATTCTTTACTGATGCAAGCGAAAACATTAAAAGCCTTGAAATAATGAATGTTTGTGGACAAATAATCATAAAAGAAAACAGATCAGACATATCCGAAGGCATAGATGTAAGTCATTTGAAAACAGGTATTTACTTTGTAAAAAAACACACATACAATAATGTAAAGCTTTACAAATTTATTAAGCAATAATTATTTTAAAAAATTATTCTCTGAAAATCGCCCGCTTCGGTGGGCGATTTTTTTATAAATTCATTCATGCAGCCTACTTTTAAAAACCAAAAATTTGTTATTATGAAATAATCCTAAAATTAAGCTCTGATTTTTGTTATTTTTGCATTAAGTAAATAAAGAAAATCCCAATTTCTTAATTTATTTTGGAGTGTCATCATTGTTCAAACCCCCATTAACCATTAATAATTAATAATTAATAATTAAAAAAGTGGAAGACAAAAGACTTTTCTTAATTGATGCTATGGCAATGATTTACAGAGCTTTCTTTGCCTTTAGCAAAAATCCCCGTTACAATTCTCAAAAATTAAATACCAGTGCCATTTTTGGTTTTACTTTAAATCTGGTTGACTTATTATTAAAAGAAAAACCCTCCCATATTGCAGTCGCTTTCGACCTTGCAGAACCTACTTTCCGACATATTGAATTTCCTGCATATAAAGCCCAGCGCGAGAAAATGCCTGAAGATCTTTCACTTTCTATTCCTTATGTAAAAAGACTCATTGAGGCTTTTAACATCCCCGTTGTTGCTAAAGCAGGTTTTGAAGCCGATGATGTTATTGGCACACTTGCAAAACAAGCAGAAAAAGAGGGCTTTCAGGTATATATGGTGACTCCCGACAAAGATTTCGGGCAATTGGTAAGTGATAATATTTTTATTTTCAAACCTTCAAAAGGTCTTTATCCCTACGATAAATGGGGCATTGCAGAAGTCTGTACAAAGTATGAAATCAAAAACCCTATGCAGCTTACCGATATAATTGGTCTTTGGGGTGATGCTTCTGATAATATACCAGGCATCCCTGGTATTGGCGAAGTGTGGGCCAAGAAACTTATCAAACAATTTGAATCGGTTGAGAACCTTATTGAAAACGTGCATCTGGTTGATAATATAAAAATGCGAGAAAAGATCATGGCATTTTCAAATCAAGCGCTTTTATCGAAAAAATTAGGTGTCATTTCAATAGATGCACCTGTAGTTTTCCACGAAGCATCTTTCCACTATTCGGGTTATAATAAACCAATGCTTCAGGAATTATTTAACGAATTAGAATTCAGAACATTAGCAACAAGAGTTTTCAACATGCACAGTTCTGAAACATACAACCTTAAACCAACACTTGCAAAACAAGAACCCGATCTTTTCTCTGAAAACAAAGTTCCTGTAATCAAATCCGAACCCGATCTGTTCTCAGAAATTACTGATTCAGACATTGAAAATGAAAATGCTATTGAAAAAGCAAATATAAATTCAACAGATAAAAAATATGTACTTGTTGCAACCAACGAAGAAATAGACAAACTATTGGATTTGTTGAAAAACAGCAAGTCCTTTTGCTTTGACACTGAAACAACAGGCCTTGAAATTAGCAGTTCTGAACTTGTGGGCATCGCTTTTAGTGTCAAGCCTTTTGAAGCTTATTTTCTGACTCTGCCACCAAACTATGGAGAAGCTTTAGAAATTTTAAAAAGATTTCAACCTTTGTTTGAAGATGAAACAATAGAAAAAATTGGACAAAACATTAAGTTCGATATTTCAATGTTGAAAAACTACGACATAAATGTAAATGGACCTTTATTCGACACCATGATAGCTCACTATCTGATTGAGCCCGACATGAAGCACAACATGGATTATTTGGCTGATGTTTATCTGAATTATAAAACTGTCCCCTTTGAAAGTCTTATAGGTAAAAAAGGTAAAAATCAACTTACTTTAGACGCTGTAGAGATTAATGAATTAAAAGATTATGCTTGCGAAGATGCTGACATTACACTGCAGCTGAAAAACTTTTTTGATCCTCAGTTAAAATCCAACAAACTTACTAATCTCTTTCTCGACGTAGAAATGCCATTAGTTAAAGTGCTTTCTTCAATGGAAATAGAAGGCATTAAAATCGATATTAATATTCTCAAAGAAATTTCTGAAATAATAAATGTTGATATCTCAAATCTCGAAAAAGAAATTTACGCTTTGGCCGGAGAAACTTTCAACATCTCTTCACCCAAACAATTAGGCTACATACTTTTCGACAAACTTGAAATTGTAAAAAAAGCCAAATTAACCAAGACAAAACAATATTCTACAGGAGAAGAAATACTATCGAAACTTGTTTCCAAACACGAAATTATTCAAAAAATCCTGGACTACCGCTCTTTGACAAAATTGCAATCCACTTACATTGATGCATTGCCCAAATTAATTGCCAAACGTACCGGCAGGGTTCATTCTTCATTTAATCAGGCAGTAGCGGCTACAGGAAGGTTGAGTTCCAACAATCCGAATTTACAAAATATACCCGTACGCACCGAAAGAGGAAAAGAAATACGCAAAGCTTTTGTACCCCGCAACGAAAATTATATTTTGCTTTCAGCCGACTACTCTCAAATAGAATTACGTCTGATGGCCGAATTGAGTAAAGACGAAAACCTAATTGCTGCCTTTAATCAGGGTCTCGACATTCACACTGCCACTGCGGCAAAAGTATTTCACAAAGAGCTTCATGAGGTCACAGGCGATTTAAGACGCATAGCTAAAACTGTCAACTTTGGCATTATGTACGGCATTTCTGCATTTGGCCTGGCAGAGAGAATCAGTACCATAAGCCGTACTGAAGCAGCACATCTCATTGAAGAGTATTTCAAATTGTACCCGGGTATAAAAAAATACATGGATGATACGGTTGCTTTTGCACGACAAAACCAATATGTCGAAACCATTCTGGGTCGCAAAAGACTCATTAAAGATATCAATTCGAGCAATGCCGTGGTGCGTGGTTATGCCGAACGAAATGCTATCAACGCCCCTATTCAGGGTTCTGCCGCCGACATGATAAAAGTTGCCATGATACAGATTTTCACCGATTTCAACCAACTCAACCTCAAATCAAAAATGATTTTGCAGGTGCATGACGAACTGGTATTCGACGTTTTCAAACCCGAAATTGAAACCGTAAAACAAATAGTTGCCAACCGCATGAAAAATTGCATGACACTCTCTGTACCCCTCGAAATTGAAATGAACACCGGCCTCAACTGGCTCGAAGCACACTAGAAGAAGTGTGAAGTAAAGGTCTTTAAACTTTAGGCACTTTAGCTCACTTTAGCTCACTTTAGCTCACTTTAGCTCACTTTAGCTCACTTTAGGCACTTTAGGAGCTCACTTTAGCTCACTTTAGGCACTTTAGCTCACTTTAGTCATTTCTTCATTCTGCAATAAGGTTCTTATAATGCTGATACCTCTCCATCACCCTTTTCACCATGGCAAAGGTCTCTTTTCCCTTTATAGAGCCATTTCTTACTAAGGTATCATTGAGATATTGGGGCTTAGATTTATTGAGCAGAAAAAAATCCACATTGTTGTCCCATTTCTGAAAGTCCTTTCCATGCTTCTTAGCCAACGCCTGAGCATCAAAAATATGCCCGAGGCCTACATTGTAGGCTGCTAAAACAAACTTTACCCGCTCATCAAAATGATCTACCCTATGCAGCAACTGTTTTTCAAGCCACTTGATATACATCACACCTGCCATTATATTCTCTTCTGCTGTTGATGAAGAATCCACATTAAACTTTTCGGCTGTTACCGGCATCATCTGCATCAACCCAAAAGCACCCCTGCGCGAAACCGTATCATTATTAAACTTCGACTCCTGATATATTAATGATGCCAACAAACGCCAGTCCCATCCAATAAGGCGGCTGCACTTCTTTATGGTTTCATCATAATTCGAAATTTTATTTCCGTTAAGTGAATAAAAATCACTTCTGAATACCTCTGCTTGCATGTCACTTTCAAAATATTTATGATATATGGTTTCAAAATACTTTTCCTTTTTAAAAGCTTTTAACCACTTATTTAAAACATTTTCAAGCATATATGAATTTTTTCTGATAACCCAGGCTGTGTTTTGCACCAAACTAACCGGCACTGAATAATCAATGTTTGAAAAATATTTGGCATTAACTCTTGCAATATGCTCGTTAACAACTGTGTAATCAATCAAACCCGACGACACTTGCCTAATGAGCATCTCTTCGGTATAATAGGCATTTTCTTTAATATAAATAGTATCACCTATTTCTTCCGATAGGCTGATTAAACGATTATAATAAGCCGAGTTCGCTTTTACAAATATTTTTTTACGCGCCAGATCCAAAACTGTTTTTATGTGTTTAGGATCATCATTGCTCCGCTTTCGTTGCACCAAAACTTGTCTGGTCCGCAATATAGGATGTGTATATGAAAAATTCTTTTTGTATTCCTTAAGAACATTTATGTTTGATGCCAGTATATCACATTTACCCGAATTTAATAACTGAAGCGAAGCCCCATAGTTGTTCTCCACTACGACTTCTAATGGAAGTGCTAAAAAGTCTGAAAACTGCCTTAATAAATCCAGTTGAAAACCCATTGGCTTTCCCCTGTAAACATAATAATCCACCGAATTTTTATCTATAACAGCTATGAGTTTACCCCGCTTCCTGATTTCTCTTAAATCATATTTCTCCAAAGCATCAGGCAATGATTTATTGTTTTTAAAAGCAATAAAAAGTATAAAAAATACGACAATTATACCAAAAGAAAATAGGTAAATCTTTATACGAGGATTAAAAAACTTCATTAAAAGAATTTAAATAGCCCAACAGCTAAATTTTTTGCAAAAATAGTGTTTTTGTTTTAAAAATACTCACTTAGTTGCACTTTAATAGTAAATTTTCACTCAGCCACACATTCAACTCCGGCACATAGTAACTAATCCCATAGTAGTACATTCTCTTCTCCTCATCTTTTTCCTTCCCATTAAACTCATATTTTGTTGCCTTTATGTTGTAAGTATATTTGATTTGTCGTAGGTGTGTTTGTGATTACCACCATTCAGCACAATCTTCAAAATTAGAGGTACATTTATACCAAATTCCTAATAATCGATTTTTGATATTTAATTTCTCACAAATAATAATTTTCTGATTTTCAATCAATTGCTAATTCAGCTATTGCACCAATTGTTGTATTACTTTGTGATTACTCCCTTGTAGTCACCATCAGTTCATAACTTTAACTCCAAAATTCTCCTCCCTAGTGAGCTTGCGAACCTCTGTGTCTCTCATTTTCTTTAATTTTCTCTGTGTTCCTCCGTGGTTACTCTTTGTTGCCGCTGTCAGGTATTCAACTTTAGCTCACTTTAGTTCACTTTAGCTCACTTTAGGTGGTCACTGAGCGAAACAAAGTGGAGCCGAAGTGCACTTTAGCTCACTTCCTACTCATACCTCAACGAAGTCACCGGATCACTCTTTGCTGCTTTCCTCGCAGGCATATAGCCAAATACTACACCTACCGTCACACTCACACCAAACGAAATAAAAATAGATGACAAAGACACTATCGTTAAGATGTCTGTAAATTGTGTAATAAGCTTTGAAAGTATAACACCTGTAATAATACCAATAATACCACCTGTTATACTAATCACTGTAGCTTCTGCTAAAAATTGAAAAATCACATCTTTCTTGGTGGCCCCTATAGAAAGCCTGATACCTATCTCTTTAGTACGCTCCATCACAGAAGCCAGCATAATATTCATAATGCCTATACCTCCAACCAACAACGAAATACTGGCAATGGCTCCCAACACTATATTAAAAATATCTTTAGTACGCTGTTCCTGTTTCAAAAGCAATTCGGGTATAATTACTTTAAAGTCCTCACTATCATTATGCCTTCGTTTTAACATGCGGTTGATGATTTCAGAAGAGATGGTCAGATCTTTCGAATCTTTTATTTGAACAACTATTTTATCAATCTGATTGATATTGGGTTGGCCTGAACTTTCACTATCCTGATTTCCACCCTGCATGATAAGTGATGAGGTGACAAGCGACCTGTCCCTGAAACGCCGGAGCACCGTTTGTATAGGAGCATAAACAGTATTATTATAATCATTTATACCCAAACTGGCAGATGCTTTCTCCGACACACTTCTGTCTTCAATCACACCGATTACTTTAAGCCACACATTTCCACATTTGATATATTTTCCCAAAGGATTATTTTTACCAAACAGAGTGCTTTTTATCAATTGTCCTATAATGCAGACAGGCTCACCTTCATCCAACTGTATGTCATTAAACACTTCTCCTTCTTTTACAGAAAGACTGAAAATCTGAAAAAAGGCTGGTGTCACCCCCACCACATCAGCCTGCCTGCGAATGCCATCTTTAATAAGATGCGTAGGATAAACTATCTCCGGACTTACTTTTTCTACAGTTGGTATTATTTGCTTTATACTTATGGCATCAGCCATTGTCAAACCTGGCGAAAACCTTTTCTTCTCACTCTTGGAAACATCCTCTTTTTTGGCATCATCGGCACTTTCTACAATAGGTGTAATCAAAATATTATTGACTCCTACTAATTTCATCTGTGTCAGTATTTCCTGCCGGGCACCATTGCCAATAGCAAGCATAGATATTACTGCCGCCACTCCGAAAATTATACCTAATGCAGTCAGAGCTGAACGGAATTTATTTGCAAAAACAGCCTCTAAGGCTATTATCAGATTGTAAAAATACTTTTCAAAATATATAACGCTACTTTTCAATATTTTTCAATTTCAATTTATCACTATTTTCCGGTGCATTTAACAAAACCACATCGTTTTCTTTCAGTCCTTCAATTATAATTATTTCATTCTCATTACGTTGTCCTGTTTTAATGGCTTGCTTTACGATTGAAGCACTACTCTTTACATAGGAAAACGTTATGCTGTCTTGAACAAAAACGGCTTCAAGTGGTATATAAACCACATTTTTTACCACAGAAGTTATAATAGCATTTTTTGTTGTCATGGCCGGACGTAAAATAGAATCAAACTCGTTAACCCGTATTTTTACTTCAAACACCTTTGAATCAGAGTTAGGTCTTTGTTCGCCCACATTGGCAACTTCATAAACTTTTCCTGTAAATTTCTTTTCCGGAAATGCATCTATGCCTATGTCAACCTTTTGTCCAATCTGAATTTTACTGATATCTATTTCGTTTACATATGTTTTAGAAATCATGACCGAGAAATCGGGTAAGGTAGCGATGATATTACTCCACGAATTGATTTGTGAACCTACTGTAATCTTTTTCCCATCCCAGTCCCGCCTGTAAATTACCATTCCGGGCTTTGGCGCAGTTACGGTAAATTCATCAAGAACTGCCTGCATCGCATCAAACCTTCTTTTTTGCTGCTCAAGTGAGGCCGAAACTTCCTGCATCTTCGCTTTTGATTGTTCATATTGCAAATCATAATTGGTAACAGCTTGTTTGTATGTTCTCTCCGCTTTCTGCAAATCAAGCTCTGCTTGCCTTATGGTAGCAGGAGGCTCATATTTCGATTGGTCTAATATTATTTGCTTTTCCTCAAGAGCAAATTTTAAATTAAGAAGCTCATCTCTGGCATTACGCATTTCAAGAGTCGTATCCAGACGTGTTTTTATAAATTGTGTCTCTAACTTCTCAACCTCTGTTTGTACATCTTTGAGTTTATTGCTTATTTCTGTCCTGTCTAGGGTAGCAACAAAGTCACCAGCATTAACAATAGTTCCCTCAGGTACCATCTCGCTTATCTGCACATTCCAAATGCCCACCGTACGCAAACCTGAAGGACCCTGTATATCTTCCGAATTTTTAGCTTCCAACTCTCCTGTTGTAACAACATTTATCTGAAAGTCCCCTTGTATAGCTTTAGCTGTCAAATTTTCCGCAATTTTATCTTTTGAAGTGAAAAAAATTATGGTTACTGCTATTACAATTATTACTGAAGATATAATGATGATTTTCTTTTTCATGGCATAATCCTGTTAGTCAAATATCCTTGTTCTCAACATAAAAAATCTTAAAATTAAAAAAGAAACTGAAGCCGAAATAAACCAAATTAAGGCACTTGTCCATTCAGCAAATATAACTTTTCCCGAACAAAATAGTATTGAGTAAATCATGATGATTGAAAATAACCAACACATAAATAATGACATCATATTTGATTTTTTATTCTCTCCGTTTAATTCTTTAAATGGTTGCCACATGCCATCAGGTCTGATGTTTTTATAGAAGGCATGGAGTGTATTATTATTTGTTGGCTTGGTTAAAAAAGTAATCACCAGCCATGCTACTGTTGTCGTTCCTACAGTGAAAAAATAAGAAAATTTATTATCTATATAAGCTTGTGGAACTAATTTCTCAAGATATAACTTGGCAATACCATAGGCTAAAAAGGGGAAAATAGTTGCCGTTATTTCACTCCAGGCATTGATGCGCCACCAATACCATCTCAATATAAGCACCATACCCAGACCGGCTCCACATTCAATCATAAATTCCCATACCTTTGATATACTCGTAATCTGAGGCGTTATTATCAATGATACAATCATCACAAGTATCGTTGCTATTCTAGCCATTGCCACATAATTCTTCTCAGCTTTTTCTTTGCTTTTAAAACTTTTTTCTGGTTTAATAAAACGTTTGTAAAAATCATTGACCAGATAACTCGAACCCCAGTTGAGTTGCGTTGAGATAGTGCTCATGTAGGCAGAAAAAAAGGCTATAAGCATCATACCTTTAAAACCTACAGGTAAAAAATCTTTCATAGCCATAACATAGCCTAATTTCTTATCATCAACCGCCAATTCCGGATAAAGCACCAATGAACAGAGTCCTACTATAATCCAGGGCCAGGGCCTGATACAATAATGGGCAATTTGAAAAAATAAAGTGGCATAAACCGAATGTTTCTCATCTTTACAACTCATCATGCGTTGCGCTATATAGCCCCCTCCTCCGGGCTCCGCACCCGGATACCAGCTGGCCCACCATTGCACACCTATAAAAGCAAAAAAAGCTCCTATTGTTATTGATAAAGTTCTCGCTATCTCTCCACCACTGCTGCTTCTTGAAATATTTGGAAAAAAATTCAACGACCATTCCGGAAGCTTTTCTTTTAAACCACTAATGCCTCCAATATTATCTGATGTAACTACTATAACTGCCAATACAATACAGCCCAGCATAGCCAAGCCAAATTGTATTACATCTGTAATTGCTACGCCCCACAAACCCGATAATGCTGAATAAAAAACTGTCAAAACCATGGCTCCGACAACAATCCAAAGCGCATAAGTCTCTGAAACACCGAAAAACACTTGAAGTATTGACATCAGGGCAATATTGACCCATCCAATGATTAATGCATTTATAAACAATCCCATATAAATGGACTTAAAACCCCTCAAAAAAGCAGCTTCCTTGCCACTGTAACGAATTTCAATAAATTCAAGTTCTGTAAGTATATTAGCACGCCGCCACAGTTTGGCGAAAAAGAAGGTCGTCAACATACCTCCTATTAGCATATTCCACCACAACCAGTTCCCCGAAATACCATTTTTAGAAACCAACTCTGTAACAGCTAATGGTGTGTCTGCTGCAAATGTAGTAGCCACCATAGATGCCCCTGCTATATACCACGGCAGATTGCGCCCTGTGAGAAAAAAATCCGACATGCTTTTCCCTGCCTTTTCTTTATAGTACAAACCAATGGCTAAAAATAACAATAGAAAAAATACAATTATTACCCAATCAATTATTGCTAATGACATAATGACGCTTTTAATATTACATTTAATTGAAGCAAACGTAATATTTTTTTTAATATGTTTGAAATTTTCAACAATATTAGATTAATGGTTTACCCTTTACCATTTTAATACTTATTTTATTGTGTTTAATTTTTTTCATATTTTTGTATTTAAAATTAATAAATAATCGATATATAAACTTAAATATTCTTTTTATATGAAAATTTGGATTTTAATTATTGTTTTTTTTGCTATTGGAATGTCTGCTTTTTCTCAATGGAATTGGTTAAATCCCAAACCACAAGGCAATACTCTTAATAAAATGTTTTATTTAAACCCATATACTGCATTTTTTGTCGGTGAACATGGTGCTTTTCTCAAAACCATTGATGGCGGAAATAGTTGGATTAGTTACAATACAGGAATTTCTGGCAATTTAAATTCCGTTTTCTTTTGCAATTCAGACACTGGATTTGTTGCTGGTTCAGATGGCCTTATTATGAAAACACTCAATGGAGGACAAAATTGGAATATATTGAACAGTAGTACTACTAAAACTTTATATGCTGTTTTTTTTATCAATTCTTCTTTAGGTTTTGCAGTTGGTGATTCAGGGACTATAATAAACACTTCTAATGGTGGGCAGTCTTGGGCTTCTCAAACCAGTGGCACAATTAATTATTTGCATGATGCCTTTTTTACATCCTCAGATACCGGTTTTGTTGTTGGTGCCCAGGGGGTTATTCTAAAAACTTCTGATGGGGGCATGTCTTGGAATCAGCAAAATAGCAGTACTAATAACCCCCTGTACGATCTGTGTTTTATTAATAATAATACCGGATTTGCTGTAGGGGGAGATTACTATCAAAACACTGCTGTCATTTTAAAAACTACTGACGGGGGCAATAGTTGGTTTTCCCAACAAAGTGGAACGACTCATTACCTTATGGGTGTTACTTTTAACAGCGAAAATGAAGGTTTTTGTGGAGGTTATTTGGGAACATTATTAAAAACTTCTGACGGTGGTGTTAATTGGTCTTCTCTATCTAGTGGGACAAGCCTTTGTATTAATGCATTGGCATCACCTGCCGAAGATACTTTATTTATGTGTGGAGAAAAAGGCCTTCTTTTAAAAACTTTTAATGGCGGCACCAACTGTCTGCAGCTTAATGGAGGCACTTTAAACCATCTGACTTCAATATTTTTCGCAGACGCTTCTATTGGATATGCTGTTGGAAATGATTATTCCATATTAAAAACTAACAATGGCGGAAACCAATGGACTTTGCAGAATACACTTATCGGAAATGATTTAAAGGACGTTTTTTTTACCGATATCAATAATGGATTTATTGTTGGATGGGATGCTTTCACCATCAGCGGTACTATTCTCAAAACAACTGACGGAGGCTTAACGTGGAACAACAAAAATCCCAATACCCCTTATGCCCTGTTATCTGTTCATTTTCCTAATCCTTTGACCGGCTATACTGTAGGTGGATATGGTACTATTCGCAAAACTGTTGACGGCGGTAATACATGGACATCTCATTCTGGATACTCTTCCGATAAACTTGAAAGCGTTTGGTTTACAGATGAGAATAACGGTTATGCTGCAGGTGAAAACGGCACCATTATTAAAACCTCAAATGGCGCTGATACATGGTATTTACAACCTTCAAATACTAACTATAATCTTCACGATATTTGCTTCCTTGATCAATTAAACGGATATGCCGTTGGAGATAACGGCACAATTATTAAAACATCTAACGGTGGTAGCAGTTGGTATGCTTTGAATAGCAATACTTCAGAAGATCTGCAGGCGGTTTGTTTTACTAATGCTGTAAGTGGGTATGTTGTTGGCGGAAATATTACAAATAAAACCGCTATCATTCTTTACACTACTGATGGTGGAACCACTTGGCTAGAAGATATAAACTGCACATCTAATTTCCTTAACGATGTATTCTTTACAAACACTTCTACTGGCTATGCCGTAGGAAACGATGGTACAATTATATTTACTCAAAATGGCATTGCCGCCATTAATGAAAATGGCAACTCAACTAAAAATTCAAAAATATCATTATTCCCTAATCCTTGTGTTGATTTTCTTGATGTTTATATTAATTCTAATGATAAAATGGTTAATATGAATGTGTATAATGCTTCCGGAATATCCTGCGGAACTTACTTCCTCGAGTCGGCGCATCAAAAAATAAATCTTAGCTCTTTCTCTAGTGGCACCTATATTGTCGAATTCATCACTGAAAAATGGACCGAAAAACACAAAATTGTTATTAATACTGCTTTCCCAAAAAATTAAGAAGCCATCATTCATCTTTTGCAAACTTTTTTTTTATTAATATTGTAAAAAAAAATTGAATGCTCTTCGTTGATTTAAACCTTTTTAATATTTGTATTCTCATTCTGGCCGCTATGTCTGCAGGTTTTGTTAATGCACTTGCGGGTGGCGGCACGCTTATAACATTTCCTGTACTAATGGCACTTGGCATTCCTCCGGTAGCTGCCAATGTAACAAACACCGTTGCATTATGCCCGGGTTATTTTGCCGGTACTTACGCTCAGAAAAAGGATTTCCTTTCTATGAAAAAAAATTTATGGCTTATTATACCTTTTGCAGTTCTTGGCGGATTGGCAGGCAGTATATTATTAATTTATACACCCGAAAAATCATTTATCACCATCATTCCCTTTCTTATCCTTATCGCTTCTGCTATTCTTGCTTTGCAAAAAACTTTAAAAAAAATTCTTGCACAAAAAAACGAAAATATCATCTCAAAAAAATCAAATCCCTTCTTATTCTCAACGCTTGTCTTTCTTGCAGCCATCTATGGTGGTTATTTTGGCGCCGGACTGGGAGTAATACTCATGGCTGTTCTGGGCTTGCTCCTAAACGAATCTCTCACACGTATCAATGCACTCAAACAATCCACATCTTTTTGCATAAACATTATTGCTGCTGTCTATTTCTGCTTTTCAGGCCTGGTAATTTGGCCGGTAGTTGCTTTAATGATTGCAGGTTCACTCACCGGAGGTATAATGGGTGGAAAAATGGCCAGTCGAATTAACCCCGAAATCTTGCGATGGATTATTGTCTTTACCGGTTTATTTATGGCTGTTTATTATTTTTTAAAATAATAAGTCTCATTCCAATTAAAACCAAAATATTTTTATGTTTTAGAAAGAAAAAAAAACGGTTTTTTAAAAAAATTAATATATTTGTCAGTTCAACTATTAATTCAATTTTTATTATGAAATTTAAAATTACATATTTATTGTTCTTTGCTTTGTGCCTTCTTGCAGGGAACGTAAAAGCACAATCCGATTACCACAACTGTGTTTTAGATGAAATCATTTTACGTCATGCCAAACAAACACCAGGTATTGTTGAAAAATACATAGCTTATGAAAAAAACCAGAAGCAATTGTTAATGCTTTTGTCTGAAAACCCGACCCTTTTAAAAAACACCAAAGCTACAGATACTTTAATTAACGGCAAAAGAGTCATTCCCGTTGTTTTTCATGTTATACATAAATATGGCGTCGAAAACATTACCCGTGAGCAGATTGATGATGCCATTGCATTGATGAATCTCGATTACAATAGAAAAAATGCTGATACAGCCAACACATACTCTTTATTTAAACCAAGAGCTGCTGATGCACAAATCGAATTCCGCCTTGCCAAAATAGATCCTTCCGGAAAATGCACCGATGGCATACACAGGGTGTACGATCCCCGTACCGACTATGCCTACTTTAATGTCATGAGAGACAACACATGGCCCTATTCTAAATACATGAATGTATATGCTGTCAGTTATATTTACCCAGAAGGCATGGTGTTACCCTCAGGTGCTCTTATTGGAGGATTGTCTCCCCTCACCCCCGACAACGCACTTTCTCCTTCTTCGGGTGATACAACTCTCGATGGTGTTCTCGTCAGACACGACTGTGTGGGCAGTATTGGTACTGCAACAAGCATGGCAGGTTCAGGTATAAACAATCACAACAGGGTAATGACACACGAAACAGGACACTTCTTTAATTTATACCACACCTTTCAGAATATTATGGCAACCCTCTTGGGATTGGATAATTGCACACATAATTTTCTGATGAACGGCGATGAAATTGATGACACACCTCCTGTGTTAGCTGCCACTCAGGGATGCCCTGCTGCAGGAAGCGTAAATAGTTGCTCCACAAATATTTCGGGTTATGGCGACGAACCCGATATGATCGAAAATTATATGGATTACGCCAGCGGCGCTTGTCAGAATGCTTTTACCAATGGCCAGCTTGACAGAATAAATACAACCATGACCGGTACCAGACGCAGTTTATGGTCTTATGAAAACCTTGTTGCAACAGGTGTGTTGGATACTATGCCCGGCATTTGTGTACCTATTGCTGATTTCACATCCAATAGGGTACTCCTCTGTGAAGGTGTTTCTGTAACATTTACCGATTTTTCTTACAATGCAGCACCAACATCCTGGGAATGGACTTTCCCCGGTGGTACTCCTGCCACTTCTACAGACCAGAACCCTGTTGTCACCTATGCAACTGCTGGTGTGTACGATGTTACCCTTAAAGCTATAAATGCTAATGGTGATAATTCAATTACCAAATCAGCTTACATTCATGTTGGCAACAATACCGGAAATACTGTTGCTCCTCTCACTGAAGGTTTTGAACTGGCTAATGCCTTAAACACTTTTGTTACAGAAAACTCAACACCTAATGTCAGCAAGTGGGAAAGAACGACTCAGGCCAGTTCTACTGGTACAGCTTCAGTAAAGCTCAACAACAATCAAACTTATATACTAAGTACCGACGCTCTTATTACACCCCCTTACGACCTTACAAACGTTCCCAATCCTCGCCTTAAATTCAAACTGGCTTTTAAAGGAACTGTTATGTCAAACCCTCTTGATGGATCTAGCACCAATAATTACGGAGACCTCAGAGTTCTTGTTTCTTCAAATTGCGGACAAACTTGGTTACCCCGAAAATCAATCATCGATTCCGCTCTTTCAACCGCAGGTGCCGGCGATACTAATGCTTTTGTCCCTGCTGCAGGTGAATGGCGCGAAGAAACTGTGACTGCACTTAACAGTGTTGCAGGCAATGCCAATGTGATGTTCAAATTTGAATTTAAAAACAAAGGTGGCAACAACCTCTATCTCGATGATATTAATATTTACAACGACAATGTAGGTATAGATGATGACTTTAGCAATTTGTCAAGCGTTAACATTTTCCCTAACCCCATCAATGAAAATTCTGTTGTTTCATTTAATCTTCTCAACAAGAAAGATGTCAAAATTATAATGTTCGATGTACTGGGCAGAGAAGTTGAAACTATTTATCGAGGCAGCCTTTCGGAAGGTGAACACAAAATTGATTTAAACAATAAGTCTGTAAATCCTGGCATATATTTCATTCACATTACTTTTAACAACTACACTGTCGTTAAACCTATTACTGTTTATTAATTTTTTAATATATAAATAATAAAGTCTGGCTTATTTTTAAGTCAGACTTATTTTTACACAAAAAAACAACTATATCATGATGAATTTCGATGCACAAATGAATCCCAATCCACTTATTGGATTTTTAAACAAACCCTCAAAAGATTTTACTAAAAATGACATCATATCTTTTTGTGAAAATAAAGGTATCAAACTGATAAATTTCCGCTATGTGGCTGAAGATGGCCGATTGAAAACTTTGAATTTTCCAATTACTTCAAAAAAATACCTGCAAACCATTTTATCCTGTGGTGAAAGAGTTGATGGTTCAAGCCTGTTCTCTTATATAGAAGCCAGCTCCAGCGATTTATATGTCATCCCCAAGTTCAGCACTGCATATATTAATCCTTTTAATGAAATACCCACACTCGATATTATGTGTAACTATTTCAATAAAGAAGGAGACCCTCTGGCAAGTGCTCCCGAAAATATTATGAATAAGGCCGATAATGCTTTTACAGATGTTACTGGAATGTCCTTTGAAGCCATGGGCGAGTTGGAGTATTATGTGATTGCCCCAAAAAACAATCTTTATCCTGGTGTAAATCAAAAAGGCTATCATGCTTCCGTACCTTTTGCAAAATGGGAAAATTTAAGATGTGAAGCGCTTTACATGCTCTCTCAATGTTTCGAAAACATTAAATATGCCCATTCCGAAGTAGGTAATTTCTCTACCGATACGCACGATTATATTCAGAATGAAATCGAATTTTTACCTACCAATTTAACAGAAGCAGCCCATCAGCTTATTCTGGCCAAATGGTTTCTGCGTATGCTAGGTTATAAATATGGTGTCACTGTAACATTTGCACCTAAAATCTCAATTGGAAAAGCAGGCAGTGGCTTGCATATTCACACACGTATTACTAAAAACGGTCAGAATCAAATGATTGATGCCTCCGGCGCTTTAAATGACAATGCTAAAAAAGCAATTGCCGGTTACCTCACATTGGCACCTTCAATAACTGCATTTGGCAATACCATTCCTACTTCCTATTTCCGTTTAGTTCCGCATCAGGAAGCACCTACCAACATATGCTGGGGCGACCGCAACAGATCCGTTCTCGTAAGAGTGCCTCTCGGTTGGGTTGGTTCGAAAAACATGGTGAATTTGCTCAACCCCCTCGAAACAGAAGAAGTTAAAAACCTGACCGCAAAACAAACTGTCGAAGTCCGAAGCCCCGATTGTTCTGCTGATATTTATCTTCTCCTGGCAGGTTTAGCTGTAGCTGCTCGCCATGGTTTCGAGATGGAAAACGCACTCGAATTGGCCGAGAAAAATTATGTAAACGTTAACATATTCCACGACGAACATAAAGAAAAAATCAAGAACCTGGCTCATTTGCCGGCTTCTTGCTGGGAATCTGCCGATACACTTCTCAAACAAAAAGACATTTATCTCAAACATGGTGTCTTCACCGATAGAATCATTGAAGGCATTTCTAAAAACCTGAAAGCTTTTAATGATAAAACCCTCAGAACAGACATCAAGGGCGATGATGAAATGATGAAACTCGTTAATCAATTTTTACATTGCGGCTAAAATAATTAAAAAATTAATTCTGCTTTGATTAAACAATTCATTGTCTTTTTCATTTTTATTGCTGTTTATATTTTGCCATTTCAATCGTCAATTGCCCAATGCAATGGATTTGATGAGCTTTGTTCAAGAAAATACAATGAAGTGGCCTACCTTACTACTCACAATGCATTCAATTGCACAGAAAATAATTTTTCATTACCAAATCAGACTTATAGTATCTCCCATCAATTAAACGACGGCGTCAGAGGTTTAATGATTGATGTATATGATGTTGGCGGTGTCCTTACTGCTTATCATGGCTCATCTTACCTTGGTTCTGCTCCTTTAATATCTGTTCTGAATGAAATAAAAACTTTCCTCGATTCAAACCCCAACGAAATTATTTCTGTAATTTTTGAATCTTATACCACTGCTGAGGCTATTGCAATAGTAATGAACCAAGCTGGTCTTTTGCCTTTTTTATTTGAAAAAAACACATCTTCAGACTGGCCTACCCTTCAGGAAATGATTAATAGCAACAAAAGATTAGTGGTGTTTTCTGAAAAGAACGATACCAATCCTAATCTCAAATGGTATCATTACATTTGGAACCATGCAGTCGAAACTAATTTCAGCGTTAATGACACAGCCGGCTTTACCTGCGACTACAACAGAGGCAATCCTGCCAATGACTTGTTTATTTTTAATCATTTTATCACCAATTATCTTGGTGTGGGATCTTTAACTCAGGCTCAGATTGCCAATACTAATCCTTTTTTTATCAACAGGCTTATTGAATGCCAACAGTTTCATAATAAGTTTCCCAATTTTATTACTGTCGATTTTTACGAAACAGGTCAATGCCTCGATGTTGTCAATACTCTAAATGGAGTAGTTGCTTCATCACACAACATTTCAAATTTCACCTATTCTGACATAATAATATGGCCAAATCCTATCTCTAATGAATTCTATATTGAAATTCCACAATCGTTCCATCCTCCTTTTTCATACAGCATTTATAACAGCTCCGGTGCTCACATAATAAACAACACAGGCAATTTTTCAAATAAAATAATTGTGTCAACGGTTAAGGTTGTTGCAGGTCTTTACTCTTTATTATTGATAGATAACAAAGGAAATACCCGAACAAAAAAAATTGTGGTTCAATAAATTATAAAACCGAAATCTGCTAGAAAGGTGCTACGGCTATTCCTACAGAAATGGGAAACATTTCTGGTCCGACACCACTGCCAAATAATGTAGTCAAAGAGTAATACCCCGAAATATTATACCTGCCAAATCCTATACGGGCAGTAACACCATAACGCAGTTTTTCAATGTTTGGAATATCAAAAACTTTATATTTAATAGTCCCTGCTATATTGTCAAGTCTGTCACCTTTATATTTTGTATGACTTTGTACTAGATAACCTGCTTTGAAACCAATGGCAATTTTAAAATTATCTTTAGCATTCATTGTTCTGAAACGAAATTCAACAGGTATATCAGCATAAAACAAGGTAAGTTTGTTTTTACTGTACTTAATATTATCTGGTATCATTATAAATTCAGTTTTACCGGTTGCCGCTCCAGCAGTATCCAAAACCTCAAAAGGCATGCAGTTACTGTACATGTTTTGTGCACTAACGCCAATACCATAAGCTATCGAAAAATTCGATTTTCCTAAAGGATTATCATTTAAGAAGTAAAAGTTATAACCCCTGTTTAATGTTTTTGTTTTCAATACAGCAGGTGTATTTTGCCATATATCAGTATAGGCTTCTATAATTATTAAATCTTCCTTTTTAAGCTTATCGGGTTTGGTAAAATCAGTAATTGTAGTATCAGGCTCTGTTTGAGCATACGATAATGACGTTATCAGAAAAGCAATTAAAGCTAAAAATAAATTTTTCATAAACATTTTTTAATATTTAATACAAAGATACTTTTTTTAATAATAAAATTAAAAATTAAATTAAGTACTCAAGTTTTCATATTCAATTTTTGTTAACTAACTGCAATTAATTTACGTCGAGCTTTTACTTTACAAAGCTTAATTTCAGATCATCATCTTGCATTTATCTATGGGCTATCTCCTCCAGTAAAATGCTGCAATAGGCAAATAAACGTCTGTTCATTTTTTAAGAATTTTTAATTAAAATATTTTTTAAGAAATGTCGTTCATTTTAAAAATTTAATATATTTTTGTCTTCTTTTCTTTAAAATTGTAAAATTTTATGGAAATCAAATACTAAATGTATCAACTTAGTAAATTTTATTTATTTAAAAATTTTTTAACCATCAAATTATTTTTTGTATTATGAAAAAAACGAATGAACTTAAAAGAGATCTTAAAAGTGTTTTCTCTGCATTTGTAATTCCTGCAGCTATTTTAGCAGGTTTTTTGGTTTTTTATCTTGTTATGGGAAACGCTAAAAACTTCCAAGGATTTAATAACGAAAATGCCCCACTGCCTGGTAATTATTTGGGTGTTGTTTATAAAGGTGGTATCATCGTACCTATTCTTATGGCCTTGTTAATGATTGCCATAACTTTCACTATTGAAAGATACATCACTATAAGCAAAGCTAAAGGAAAAGGTTCCGTAACTCAATTTGTAAGAAAAATAAAAAGTCTTTTAATTGATGGTAAAATTAATGAAGCCAAAGCTGAATGTGATAAACAAAAAGGTTCTGTGGCTAATGTTATTCAGGCTGCAATCGTCAAATATGAATTAATGGAAAAAGAAGATGGTATTTCTAAAGACCAGAAATTACTTTCTATTCAGAAAGAAGTTGAAGAATGTACTTCTCTCGAAATGCCAAGTCTCGAACAGAATCTTGTGATTCTTGCAACACTGACATCTGTATCAACACTTATCGGTTTGTTAGGTACTGTATTAGGTATGATTAAAGCGTTCTCAGCTCTTGCCAATGCAGGTGCTCCTGACTCTGTAGCTCTCGCAAACGGTATTTCTGAAGCACTTATCAATACAGCTTTAGGTATTGGTACTGCTGCTGTCGCAATGATTGCTTATAATGTTTTCACTACCATGGTTGATAAAATCACCCACAGTATTGATGAAGCCGGTTTTAGCATTGTTCAGACATATGCTGTAAAACATAAATAAAAAACACAGATTAAAAAAAACGTACAGCTATGCCAAAAGTAAAAGTTACAAGGAAAAGTACAACAGTCGATATGACTGCTATGTGTGATGTGGCATTCCTGTTGCTTACATTTTTCATTCTCACTTCCAATTTTACAGTGAAAGAAGCCATCCAGGTTAATACACCTTCTTCTATATCCGAAATAAAAATACCCGAAACCAATATAATGAATATATTGGTTGATCCTGATGGAAAGGTATTTTTTGGCATAGATAAAGCTGAAAACCGTATTGCTTTACTTGATGAAATTGCAGCAGAAAACAAACTCACATTTACAGAAAAAGAAAAATATACTTTTAGTTTAATTGGTACATTTGGTGTACCTATAGAAAAACTGAAAGCTTTTCTTAATCTTCCTCCTGAAGTTCGCGACATGAAGGAAAATGCATTAGGAATCCCATGCGATTCGCTGGATAATCAGTTTAAATCATGGGTTAGACTTAGCAGAAAAATAAACCCCGAAATTAGAATAGCCATTAAGGCTGACCAAAGAACACCATATCCAAAAATCAAAACCGTTTTGAACACCCTGCAAGATTTACGCGAAAACAGGTATAACCTTATTACCAGTCTTGAAGAATTACCAAAAGGTTTATAAAAATATAGTATTATGGCTGAATTAAATGTACAAGATAAAGGTGGCAAAAAGAAAAAGGGCACAAAAAAAATGTCCACCCGTGTTGACCTTACACCAATGGTAGATTTAGGCTTTCTTCTGATAACTTTTTTCATGTTAACGACCTCAATGATAAAGCCACAAACCATGGAAATCAGTATGCCTTCTAAAGATAATGTTCCTGAAGCTGAGCAGACTAAAATTAAAGCTTCAAAAGCAATTACGATACTCCTTGGTAAAGATGACATCGTATATTACTACTTTGGAATGAAAGAAGAAGATGGAACAGATCCACAGTTAATTAAAACTGATTTTTCACCTAAAGGTATCCGTGATATTTTATTGCAAAGAAATGCTGAAATTGTAAATAAAATTGCAGAATTGAAAAAAGAAAAAATAGATACTAAAATGCAGGATACAACTTACAAAAGAAAAGCATCAGAAATCAGGGCTTTAAAAACGTCTCCCATTGTACTTATAAAAGCAACTGATGACGCTTCTTACAAAAATCTGGTTGATATTCTCGACGAAATGCAGATTTGTAATATTGGCAAATATGCCATCGTTGATATAAATGAATATGATCTGTCGTTGATTAAAAAACTGAACGGTTAACAACTTAAAAAATTTGTATTATGTTCGAAAAATTAAGTGTATTTTCTGAAGCTTGGTGCGAAATTGTTTTTGAAGACAAAAACAAAAATTATGGCGCTTTCCAGTTAAGAAAAGAATCAGGATACAGACATCTGAAAGCAATGATTTTTTCAATTGCACTTGTTGTACTTTCTATAAGCACACCGCTCATTCTTAAGTCTATACTTCCTGAAAAAAAGATTGAAAATGTTGAAGTAACTAATTTGACTGATATTAAAGTTGAAAAAAAAGCTGAAACTAAAGATGAAAACAAAGTTGATTTACCTCCCCCACCTGAATTAAAAAGTACTATTAAGTTTACTGCTCCTATTATTGCAGCCGACGACAAAGTAGCTGATGATGACGACCTCAAAACCCAGGATGAGTTAATCTCTTCAAAACTTTCAATTTCAACAGCTGATGTTATTGGTAAAGATGATGGTACAGGTGTGGATATTGCTGATTTACAGGAAGGACAGCTTGATGCTTCCGATAATAAAGTTGAAGAACAAATCTTTTTGGTTGTTGAACAACAACCCGAATTTATTGGCAGTGAATCTCTCAACGCGTATCTTGCTGCAAATATTAAATATCCCCAGCTTGCAAGAGAATCAGGCATTGCAGGAACTGTTTTCGTACAGTTTGTTGTTGAAGCTAATGGTTCTGTGTCAAACATCACTATTGCCAGAGGCATTGGTGGTGGCTGTGATGAAGAAGCTCTCAGAGTTATAAAAAACATGCCCCATTGGAAACCCGGAAAACAAAATGGAAAGGCTGTTCGTGTTAAACTGTCGCTTCCTATAAAATTCGATTTAAGATAATTTCCATTGGGAAAATCATCTTATTTATTGTTCTTTTACAAATCATTAGGTTTATAAAATTTTTTATAATGAATTTGCAACGGCTTATAAAATTATTTGGAAACTTCATGATTTTAGTTTATCTGACTATTGGAATATTGCTTTTATTTACTTCATTTTTTGTTGATAGCATTCAACCATTCCCAAGAATAATTTTGGGCGTATTAAGTATATTGTATGCTTTCTTTAGAAGCTACAGAACTTATATAGATTACAAAAATTTCAATGAGCAAGATGATAAGTAACACTTCATATAAATTTATTTGTTTTTTTATTCTTTCGTTTATTTTGTTTTCGTGTTCACAGAATAACAACAGTCCTACCGACACACCCACAACAGGTATTATTGAAATTGCTGTAGATGAATCTTTTGCGCCTATAATTGAAGCAGAAATCAGTGTGTTTGAAGGTCTTTATAAGGAAGCTTCTATTATTCCAAGATATACACCGGAAACAGAAGCTTTTAAATTATTACTCGACGACAGTGTGCGAATGATTGTTGTCACCAGAGATTTGAACGCCAAAGAAAAGAAGTTTTTTGAATCCAAACATTTTTTCCCAAAATCCATTAAAATTGCAACTGATGGAATCGCAATAATTTTAAATAATGAAAACCCCGATACTGTATTTACAACTGAAATGATTCAAGGTATTCTTTTAGGAAAATACACTTATTGGAATGAAATAAATCCCAAAAGAAAAAAGGAAAAAATTAAAGTTGTTTTTGACAATCCCAATTCAGGAACTGTTCACTATGCAATTGACTCCATTTGTAACGGTAAAGGGTTTGCTTCCCATGTTTCAGCAGTAGAAACCAACAAAGCTGTCATTGAATTTGTAAAAGAAAATCCTTTTTCAATTGGAATTATAGGCGGAAGCTGGATAAGCGATCGTGATGATTCAACGTGTTTATCGTTTTTAAACACCATAAAAGTTGCTTCAATAACTAAAGACAGTGTGATAAATACAGAAAACGCATTTGCACCTTATCAGGCTTATGTGGCTCTGCATCAATACCCCTATGTTCGGAATATATTTATAATCTTATCCGAACCGAGAACAGGTCTTGCATCAGGGCTTACATCTTTTATAACCAGTGATCGGGGGCAGCGAATCATTCTTAAATCTGGTATAGTTCCTGCTACTCAGCCTGTTAGGTTAATTAATGTAAGAGAAGAATTATAAATGAATAATTAATAATAAATAATCAATATGAAAAAGTTCCTTTTATGCCTGATAATTATAGTTATCGCAACACTTAAGGTTAATTCACAGATTAACCAAACTGCACAAAAACAGTTATATTTAGAAAATTATATAAATGCAAAACAGTTGCTGTTGAGCAGTGTCAGTAATAGCACAGCTAAAGCAGAGGATTTGTGTGCTTTAGGAAAAATTTATTTGCGTTTTAATCAATTAGATTCAGCAAAGTATTTTTATGACATGGCCATTAAACTAAACCCCAATACTGCTGTTGCATATCCGGGTTTAGCTAAAATAAGTATTTTGTCGAATGATTTAAAAAATGCTGAGATTTATTTGAGCAATATATATAAAATTGACAAAAACAAAACTGCATCTTTATATATAGATGCTGCAGAAGCTTATTTCCTTCCAAAAAGAAAATATTTCCCTGAAGTAATGAAGTATCTCGACAAGGCTGTGTCTATTGACAAATCTAATGCTGATATCTTTATAGCAAAGGGAGATTACTATCTTTCTTGTGATTCTGCAGGCAAAGCTACAAATGAGTATGAAAGAGCTTTAATTTTTGATGCAAATAATATTAAAGCAGCAACACGCATTGGTAATATTTTTACATTATCAAAAAATTTTATTGAAGCGCAAAAAGCTTATTTAAAAGCACTGCAGATTGACTCATTATATGCCCCGGCATTAAGACAGTTATCTGATTTGTATTACTCAAAGGGCCTGTATCCCAATGCTTTATTACTGTACAGAAATTTGATGATTGTTTCAGAATATGATTTCAATCAACAATTGCGTTTTGCCACCCTGCTTTTTCAAAATAAAGCTTACGATGAAGCTATTGTAGAATGTGACAAAGCATTAGGAAAAGATTCAGCAAGTATTATTGCAAAAAGAATTAAATCTTACACCTTGTTTGAATTAAAAAAATATGCTGACGGGCTTGCATTGATACAAGGCGTTATAAATCGCCCCGATACTGAAAATATAATTTTAAGAGACTATGAATACTATGGCAAATTATTGAGCCAAAATGACAAAGACTCTTTGGCAATTATCTATTTCTTTAAAGTTGTAGAAACAGATACCTCTCAAAAAGAATTATATGAGCCGATAGCCAAATCTTTCGACAAGCTTAAGAAATATGAAAGTGCAGTTAAGTATTACGAAAAATTAATTGAATCAAAAGCCACACCTACAGCAACAGATTATTTTATGTTGGCCAGAAGTTGTTATAATCAGGGAAATCTTCTTTCAGGCACGCCTGATACTGTGCTTCGTTTATCATTTTACACTAAAGCAGATACCACTTTAGGTATTGTTATTTCAAAATCACCACAATCTTATCTGGGATATTTCTGGAGAGCCAGGGTTAATTCGTTATTAGATCCTGAAACCAGTTTAGGCTTAGCTAAGCCATACTATGAAATGGCAGATTCTTTAATGGCTACAAATACTGTGAAGTACAAAAAAGAAATTATGGAGTCCTGTCAGTATTTGGGTTATTACTATTACTTGAAAGCAGAAAAAGATAAAGAAGATCCAAAATTAGCAAAAGAAGATTTTGAAATTTCAAAAAAATACTGGAATAGAATTTTAGAACTTGATCCCGAAAATGCGAAAGCTAAAGAAGCACTTAAAGGCATTAAATAATTAACATTTATAGGATTACGCTTTAAAAAGAGTTAATAAAAGACCTGAAATTTAAAAGTTTCAGGTCTTTTTAATTTTATCAAAATATGATACTTCCGGTATAAATTTTTTATTATTTTTGTTATAAAATAAAGTACCATGAAGAAAATTCTATCAACAATTATCCTATTAAATTTTTTTATTACACTTGCCTCTGCTCAAAACTTAAACACCTCAATTGAATTTCAGAGCAAGTATCACATGATTGATTCATCTGAACTGTATGTTCCCAGAGTAGCGGGTAAATCTTTTGTTGTAACACCGCCCCCTGTAGGCACTATAAAAGCTATTGCTGAATGGGAACCTGCTCAGGCGGTTTTGGTTTCTTATAATGGTGGTTTTGGCATTCCCTATGCGCTTATAGCAGAGCTATCGCAAGACATCAGGGTAATAACAATAGTTGAAACTTCAGGGCAACAAAGTACAGTCACCAATAATTACAACAACAATGGTGTTAACACTGCAAATTGCAGTTTTATTATTGCACCATTAGACACCTACTGGTCAAGGGATTATGGTCCATGGTTTATCATGGTCAATAACAGTGAAATTGCCGTTGTTGACTTTCCATACAACCGTCCTACCCGCACAGCAGATGATAATGTTCCTGTGGTTATGGCTTCATATCTGGGAGAGGATTTGTATGGTATGAATGTTTTGCATACCGGTGGTAATTATATGTGCGATGGCATGGGAGTAGCCGCAATGACAGATCTTGTACTTGATGAAAACACTTCTCTGACAAGTGATCAAATAGACACCCTTTACAAACAATACATGGGTATAACTAAAAACTATATCACCACTGATCCATTGGGTGAATATATAAAACACATTGACTGCTGGAGCAAGTTTCTCGATGTGGATAAAATACTTATTGCCCAGGTTCCGGTAAGTAATAGTCAATACAGCGATTATGAAGCCATGGCAGCCTATTGGGCTAATGAAACATCATCGTACGGCAATAAATATCAAGTTTTCAGGGTTTATGAACCTAACGGACAACCTTACACCAATTCACTTATTATTAATAATAAGGTTCTTATTCCAATAATGTCTGGTTATACGACACAAAACAATGCAGCATTGGCCGTTTATCAGCAAGCCATGCCCGGTTACGAATGTATAGGTGTACTTGGTAATACAAGCACCCCTTGGGTTTCGACAGATGCCCTTCACTGCCGCACACACGAAATAGCAGACAAAAACATGCTTTATGTACATCACTTGCCCTATTTGGGCCCGCAACCTATTTTAAGCCAATACAACGTGTCTGCAAATATTTATGCATTGAGTGGCACCACTATCATCCCCGACTCTGTGTGGCTTAAATACAGGGTCAATCAGGGCGGTTGGAATCAGGTAAGCATGAACCTTATTTCAGGTAGCAATTGGGCAGGCGCCATTCCCCAACAAACTGCAGGAGATACAATAGAGTATTATATTCACGCATCTGATCTTTCACCACGCAGTATTACACATCCATTAATGGGCTCGCTTGACCCCCACAAGTTTTATATTACCAATGTTGTTTCAGTCAGTGAAAATAAATCTGAGCAAGCTTTAGTATTTCCTAATCCTGCCAATGATAAGATTTTTATTCAGATGAAAGATTGTAATTCTGCTGAAGTTGGCATAGAACTTATCAATTCTGTGGGCGTTTCAACCTTATCTTTCGATGAGCAGAATGTCAATGACAAGCTTATTAAAGTAAACACTTCCAACCTGAAACCCGGTAGTTATTTATTGAAAATAACTTCTGCAGGCGAAACCTTTTCAAAAAAGGTAATGATTATGCACTAATAATTGGTCAATGTTTACAATATACTATTCACTTGCAGGATTCATCATTCTGCCCATAAAAAGTATGGATTGTGACTGGTCGTCAACAATATAGAATAAGAAAGGCCTGTCGGCTTTGAAAATAATAGGATCGGGTCTTTTTTGAGGAGCACAGCTTGTTGTTTCCATTACAACAGCAGTAGCAGCTGCTGCCTCAGTACCTTTTTCATCAACTTCAATAAATGCCTTGTGTATAACTTCAGAAATACACAGGTCTTTAGACCCTGACATTTTAGAAAAATCGGCAGACAAACTGAAAGCTTCACCCATACCCATTTGTTTGAGATAATCACTTAAGCTAAGACCTAATGTGGCCTTGAACTTTGGTAATGACAACTGGACTTCAGGCATAACGCCAGAAAAAAGAGAAACAAAAGCTTTGCTGTCTATTACTTTTTCAATGGCAGAGAGATCTTTAGTGTCATTGGGAAGAACGATAACCATACTGTGCTTGTCTCCCTTGTAAGAAAGTCTGATAGCCTTATACTTAGCTGATGACACATGATGAAAATATCCCAGATAGTTCATAAAAGGGACCATTACAGGACTTTTATCGGCTTTAATAAATTTATCTGGCTTTGTGCTCTCTTTTTCAAAAGGTGTTTTCCAATCAGCTTTGAAATAGACAGCATTGGTAAGCACAAGACGTGTATCACTACTAATAACTCCCTGAGGGATAAGATTTTGAATTTTTTTCTCAGTTGATTTTTCTACCCACAAATTGATGATTTTTCTACATTCTTCGGGTTGAGAAATAAAATTCATCTTTTGAAGTGGCGAACTGTAATTACTGGCAAGAAGATCGAGAAATTGCTTATTAAAAGTATATTTCGATTCACCCCACAATTTATTTGCGACACGCCACACAATTTTGTCTTTTGCATTTGATTCGAGCTGAAAAATATAGGCACCGAAATCATGATGAAAACTTTCGGTGTTGGATTCAAAATGGAGGGTTTTAGCCATCGCTTCCATTGTTGAACCATTAGAACCTGCATAGGTCATGGCCAGCGCTGTAGATATGCTGAAAGGGGAAATAAAAATGTTTTCTTTTTCTTTTACAGCAATCTGCCTGTACAAATCAAAAGCAAAACTATTATTACTTTCAGCTATTTTCTTTATTGTTTCCTGAGCCATTGTTGATAAAGTAAACACAGCAAATACAGGAAGACAAAAACATATTTTAATGAAGCTTTTCATAATTATATTTTTAAAAAATTAGTGAAATATAGATATATACGTGCATGGTTTTCCATAAATAAAAACCTACAATATTCCCATTTATATAAAAAGAGAAATATACGATTAAAATGTTTTAAGAGAAGAAACTGAGCTTTGAATTGATCAGAAATTTAAAGAACCGAAGCTTTAGTTACCAATAAAGATGTTCATGGAAAAATTAGCCCACTCAACAATAGGTCTGAAATAAACGCCAAAAAGAAGTACAGATGTAGCTAACACAACTATTAATGCAACAGCAACGGGAGAAGCAGTAATTTTACTTTTCTTACTTTCGACATCTCTCAGATACATATTTCTGATAATAGAAACATAATAATACAAGGATATCACACTGTTAATTACACCAATTACTGCTAGCCACACAAAACCTGAATTTAAAACGGCACTGAAAACATAAAGTTTACCAATAAAGCCTGCAGTAGGTGGAAGACCGGTTAATGAAATCAGGAAAATGGTTAAGCAAACGCCAAGTATAGGGGCTCTGTAACCCAAACCATCATAATCTTTAATATTTTCCGAATTTATGTTGTTTGCTATTAACTGAACAATAAAGAAAGCGCCCAAATTCATGAGCATATAGAATAGAAAATAAATCAAGACTGCAGAAACTCCATTGTCGTTCAATACCGAAACAGCCATGAGCAAATAACCGGCATGTGCAATGCTAGAGTAGGCCAACATCCTCTTCATATTTTTCTGCCAAAGAGCTACCAAATTGCCCAAAGTCATAGTTAGAATTGCCAATATTGCAATAACAGAATGCCAGTCTATGGCACCTAATAAAGTCCATGAGTCATTAACGCCAAAGACATGATCAATTAAGGCTGTTTTGAAAAATCTGAATAAAACAGCAAAGCCGGCCGCTTTGGAAGCAACAGAAAGCAGTGCAGTCACAGAAACAGGAGCCCCTTCATACACATCGGGAGTCCAGAAATGGAAAGGTACGGCTGAAATTTTATATCCAAAACCAGAAATAATCATTATGCATGCAAGTACTAAAGGAATTGTAGCTACCTGGTTTGCAGCCAAGAACTGATTTATTTCAGACAAGTTCAAGCTTCCAGTGAGCCCAAAAAGAATAGAAATACCATAAATCATAATACCTGAAGATACAGCACCAAAGATGACATATTTTAACGAAGCTTCTGATGCACGTTTTACTTCTTTGGTATAACCGGCCAGAACATATGAACTCAAACTCATGGTTTCAATGGCAAGATAAATCATAATCAGATTAGATGAACCTACAAGCAAAAACATACCGAAGGTCATTCCAATAATTAGTGTAAAATACTCACCAAGTTTTGTATGTGCGTTATATAACTCTTTTGAAAAGAAAGAAAATATAATAACTATAAAGCTAGACAGCAGCACAACAAACTTAAAAAACTGTCCGAAAGAATCAATCACTAACAGATTGGCAAATGCTTTAAAGTTGACGCCGGTTTGAAGAAACAGAAAAATGCCTGTAATCACTAAACCAAGAATGGCAACATAAGCAGCAATATTTTTTGATTTTTTAAAAATAACATCTAAAATCATTGCCAATATAAAAGTGACAGCCAAAGTAGTTTCCGGCAAAAACAGGTTAATGCTGTTTATGAGGTCAACTGTAATATGAGATATATCAATCATAATTTTGTCAAATAATTTTAAAAAAATATTACATTCCGCCAATCATAACAAATGGTCTCATTATATCGATAAAATGATTAACAGAACCAGTCATTAAGTTAAGAACGGGGTTAGGATAAACGCCTAAAAATATAAGAATAACAGCTAAAGGAAGCAAAGCCACCAATTCACGACCAATCACATCGTCTGTTTTATAGATTTTTCCGGTAGGATCCCAAGGTCCCTGCCATTTTTCGGGAAGTGCACCAAAGAATATTTTTTGAAGAGCCCAAAGCATGTAAGCTGCACCTAAAATGATACTCAAGCCTGAAATTATTGTTAAAACAGGGTATGTTTTAAATGAACCTAAGAAGACCAAGACTTCTGAAACAAAACCACTCATGCCTGGTAAGCCAATAGCAGCGAAGAAAGCAATGGCCATGACACCAGTATAAACCGGCATTTTCTTGGCTAAGCCGCCAAAATCGTCTAGGCCTCTTGTGTGGGCTCTGTCGTAAATGACACCAACAATCATGAAGAGCATTGCAGTGATAATACCATGGTTAAACATCTGGAATATAGCTCCTGTAAAACCTTCAGGTCTCATTGAGGCCAATCCCAGAATGACGAGTCCCATGTGACTAACTGAAGAGTAGGCAATAAGTTTTTTGAAGTCTCTTTTCCCAATTTTGTGTTGACCTAAAGCGCACAATGCACCATAAACGATGCTTATCATACCAATCCATGCAATCAGTGTCTGGAAATAGCCGAATGCATCGGGGAAAATGGGAAAAGCAATTCTAATCATTCCATAAGCACCCATCTTAAGTAAAACACCAGCAAGAATGACAGAAATAGGTGTAGGCGCTTCAACGTGAGCATCGGGTAACCAAGTATGGAATGGGAAGAGTGGTACCTTAATAGCAAACCCTATAAACAAGCCCATAAAAGCAGCATATCTGATATTAGTTCCCAGCCCATAGAAAATAGAACCACTTTTAAAGTTTTCTGCATTCATCATGTCGAGAATACTGAATGAACCGACGCTGTGATATAGTCCAATCATAACCAACAGCATAAAGACACTGCCTACCAGGGTATAAATAAAGAACTTTATAGCTGCATATTCTTTGCGTGGGCCACCCCAAATACCTATTAAGAAGTACATAGGCAGAAGCATTAATTCCCAGAACAAATAGAATAAGAAAAAGTCTAATGCACAGAAAACGCCCATCATGCCTAAGTCGAGAAGGAGATACATGGCAAAATAACCTTTAACAGCTTTAGTGATATTAAAAGAAGGAAATACTGCCACAAAGCAAATAATAGCCGTAAGCAAAATCATGGGTATGCTGATGCCATCAATTCCCATAAAATACTCAATATTAATATCGCCCACCATTGGCAAAGTAGCTCTGATCCAGCTTACCTTTTCAACAAACTGAAAAGAATTTACATCGTTTATTCCTGTTAAAGCAGGATTATAATACAAATAAATTAAAACTGCCAGTACAAGTTGTATGAAAGTGATTCCTACAGCAGTCCACCTTATTAATGTTTTAGATAGTAATTGACTCTTTTCATCTTTGCCAGATGGTATCAGAAGCACTATCAAAATTCCAAGAATTGGAAGAAAAGTAATTGTTGATAAAATTGGAAAGTTCATTGTCCCTAACATATAATTTAATTTAAATTGATCTGATAAATAATTAAATAATAAAATATAATAAAATCAAAACACCAAGTAGAACAAATACAATATAAGACTGTACACGTCCGGTTTGCATTTTTTTCAAAGCACTTCCCCAGAAACCGGTAAAGGAGGCTGTAAAGTTGACTATGCCATCAACAACATAATTGTCGAAATAGCCGGTTAAATTGCTGAATACTCTGGTCAGATAAGCAGATAAGTTCACAATACCATCGACGACATAGTTATCAAACATACCTAATAGTTTTGCAAATAAAACAGTACCACCAACAACCATGGCATTATAAATTTCGTCGAAATACCATTTGCGGAGAGATAATGTGTGTAAGAATTTGAAGCGGGCTTCTAATTTGTCGGCACTTATGTATTTAAACTGATAAATAACAAAAGCCAGCAATATGCCCATGCCAGCAATTAAAAGAGATAAGAACATAGCTGGATAATGAAAATGATGTGTTTCTTCTTGCAGTTTATTCAAAACACCGTGAGCAGAAGGTTCAGCAGTTTTGTGTTCTTCAACTATCACTTCTTCACTAATGGAATCATTTGCAACAGCAACAGCAGTTTGTTCAGCAATAACATTCGTTTCTTCTTTTTCAGGAAGTAAAAAACTCCACTGGTAAGCGGCAGGAACAACAGTTTGTGGCGGGGCAACCACTTTATTTATCCAGCCCTGATTGGCATTGATTGGATTGGGTGTGTAGAATACCCACAAAGACATTATAGAGAGTACAACCAAAGGAAACACCACAACAAATTTATTTTCTTTGGTATGTTTTGCGATTTCTGTTTTGGGTTCACCATGAAAAGCCACAATCATCAGGCGGAACATATAGAATGCAGTCATACCGGCAGCACTGAAAGCCATAACAGGAATAATCCAGTGCCATCCGCCAGTCAGATTGGCATAAGCCAGTGTGCCTGCCAGAATACCATCTTTACTTAAGAAACCAGACGTAAGAGGAATACCGGCAAGAGCTAAAGTAACAAAGATGAAAGTACGGTAAGTCCAGGGCATTGTTTTTCTGAGGCCACCCATATTATTGATATCCTGAGGATCTGAGTGGTGGTCGTGCATGTGGTGCATGGCATGGTGCATGGCATGTATAACAGAACCGGCTGCAAGAAATAAGGCTGCTTTAAACCAGGCATGTGTCATAAGATGAAAAAAACCGTTGGTATAGCCGCCCACGCCCAAAGACATAATCATAAAACCAAGCTGACTTACAGTAGAATAAGCCAAGACCTTTTTAAAGTCAGTTTGGGTAATGGCAATTGTAGCCGAAAGAAAAGCAGTGATAGTACCAATAACAGCAATAAAAGTAAGGGCATCGGCTGTGAACATAACAAATACTTTGGCGACAAGGTAAACGCCGGCAGCAACCATAGTAGCAGCATGAATCAAAGCTGACACAGGTGTTGGACCTTCCATTGCATCGGGCAACCATACATGCAATGGGAACTGAGCAGATTTACCCATAGCACCCATAAAAATAAATATACCTGCAAATGTCAACATCAGAGGACTGTTAAAAGGCATTACTCCAGAGGCTATACCGGCAAAGACATCTTCGTACATGAAAGAGCCATAAGTAAAGTAAAGAATCATTATACCTGTAAAGAAACCAAGGTCACCAATACGATTTGTGATAAAAGCTTTTTTCCCGGCATTAGCAGCAGAGTTTTTCTCGTACCAGAAACCAATTAAAAGGTAAGAGCTGATACCTACAAGTTCCCAAAAGATATACATGAGCAAAAAATTGTTTGCCATAACAATTCCCAGCATAGAGAAAGTAAACAAACCTAAGAAAGCATAGAATTTATAGTAGCACCTGTCTTCTGACATGTACTCAGTAGAGAAAAGATGAACTAAGAAGCTGATTAAAGTAACTACAAGCAGCATTATAGCGGCTATATTGTCAATGCCAAAACCTACAGTAATTGTACTAGAACCGAGAGTAATCCAATCAAAGCGGGTTTGAACAATTTGCAAATCAGCGTAGGTAGATAACTTGGTATAAGCAACTAATGCAGCTAATACAAAATCAATACAAATAATTGTTGTTCCAATAATGCCACTTATTTTTCCTAATTTTTTTCCTAAGAATATATTAATGATAAATCCCAGAAAAGGAAACAGAAGTATTATTATGCTCAAAAGCAGTACAAGGTCTTGTGTCATAATCTCTTTATCTATCTAATTATAAATTTTAATTAACCTTTCAACTTGTCAACTTCGTCAACATTGACATGTTTGAAATTCTGATATATATTTAAAACAATAGCTAAGGCAACTGCGGCCTCGGCTGCTGCAAGTATGATAACAAAAATAGCGGCTATGTGCCCTTCGATATTCATACCGCCAAACTTTGCAAAAGCGATAAAATTAATGTTGGCAGCATTCAGCACCAACTCTAAACCCATAAGCACCATAACAGCATGCTTGCGTGTAATGATGCCAAAAATACCCAGCGAGAACAATATTCCGCTAATAATTAAATAATGAATTAAACCTATTTCCATAACAGTTTCCATTTAAATTATTTTTTTCGGGCAATAAAAGCTGCGCCTACAATTGCAATAAGCAAAAGCATAGAGGCTGCTTCGAAAGCCAGAAGATAATTGGTAAGTAACTCATTGCCAATTTGATCGGCTGTTTTAACTACTTCTGCTGAATCGGCCAAATACCATTTTGTGGTAATGAATACAAATATTAATGCAGCAGCAATAAGCATTGATAAAACCCCTGCCAAGCCAATCTGAAATTTACCGGAAGTACCCGATTTAACGTCAACTCCTGTAATACGGGTAGTGAGCATGACACCAAAAATGATGAGTATTAAGATGCCACCTATATAAATCATTATTTGAGTTATTGCTAAAAAATCGGCACTGAGAAGCACATATAAAGCGGCTACTCCAAAAAAGGTAAAGAGCAAGGAGAAAGCAGAATACATAATGTTTCTTGAGAAAACAACGACAGCACCCAAAACAATAGTCAAGGCGGCAAAGAAAAAGAAAGCTATTGTTATTAAATTCATATTTTTTATTTAATTAAAGTCTGTTTTACTAACAATCAAATTATTACTATACTTTATTCAGTCTTATCTTCAGTGGGTTTATCCTCTTTAGCTTTCGTTTCAGCAGGTTTCACTGCATCGGTTTTTTCATCGGGGTGACAAACCTTTTCCTTCGACTGAAAATCGGCCAGCATTTGTTTTTTCTCACTGATCTGTTCAGGTGTTAAGGTGTGAAAATGGTACAATAATTCTTTAACATCATAAACAGAATATTCATATTCTTTGGTATGAATAATAGCATCTGTAGGGCAAGCAGCAGTGCATAAACCACAATAGCAACATTTGGCAAAATCAATGTCGAATTTGGTCAGCCAAAGTTTTCTCTTTATTCCGGTATCGAGCATTTCCTGATGGGGATCATCGGGTAAAACTCTGACGGTTTCGATAAAGATGCAATTTACGGGACAAGCTCTGGCACAACTGGTACAGCCAGTACACTTGCTCATTTCCATAAACAATCTGTTTCTGGCATTTTCGGGCAAATTGAATCTTTTGTCGGGATACTGAATAGTAACATTTTTTACAAAAATATGCATTATGGTGATTTTCATCCCAATCAGTGAGGATGAAATGCCTTCCCAAATATTTTTAATATATTGAATCATATCTTAATATATCCTATTTCAACATTACAAATAAACTAACTGCAATAAAACAAACAAATGAAATGGGCAGTAACACTTTCCATCCGACATACATCAGTTGGTCAACCCTGTATCTGGGCAAAGTCCACCTGATCCATATCTGAACAAGAACTACAGAACATGCTTTAGCAACAAACCAGAATGAGCCCCAGATTGGTCCCTGCATAAAGGTATTAAAAGGTGAATTCCAGCCACCAAGAAATATTGTTGTAAGAATGGCAGCAACTACAAACATATTGGCATATTCGGCAAAAAAGAACATGGCGAATTTCATCCCACTGTACTCAGTATGAAAGCCTGCTACCAATTCTGATTCTCCTTCGGGGATATCGAAGGGCACCCTATTGGTTTCTGCCAAAGAAGAGATAAAATAAATGAGGCACAAAACCATTGTAAAAGGAATGACCCAAATTTTTGATATGGGGCCGGGACCACCGAAGATAAACCAGTTCCAGAACCAGCCTGTTTGAGCATGATTAATTTCCTGCATATTCATTGAAGAAGCCAGAACAACAATAGAAAGTATGGCCATAGCAGCAGGAATTTCGTAACTTATGAGTTGGGCTACAGAACGCATGGCACCCATCAAAGAGTACTTATTATTAGACGCCCAGCCACCCATTACTAAACCTATAGCACTAATAGAACCTACAGCAAACACATAAAACAAGCCCAGATTGATACCGGCAGGAATAAAATATTCACTGAAAGGTATAACTGCAAAAGCTGCATAAGCGCCTGTAAAGATTATAAAAGGGGCCATATTGTAAAGCAACTTGCTTGCTCTATCGGGTGTTATGTCTTCTTTCTGAAGTAATTTTACCACTTCGGCAATAGGCTGAAGAATACCCCAGGGGCCGGTTCTCATTGGCCCTACACGTTCCTGAATCCAAGCAGAAACTTTAAGTTCGGCAAGAATGGCAATAAGGGCATAAACTAAAACGAAGACCAGAGGAAGACATACTACCAAAGCAATTGACAGTACATTTTCTCCTAGCAGGTCGTATAAAAAGTTAACATTATCCATTGTATAACTTAAATTTATTTCATATTAAACTATCTGTCCACCTCTCCAAGCACAATGTCGATGCTGCCTAATATAAGAATAAGGTCGGCAAACATATAGCCTTTAGATATTTCGGGTATTACTGATAAATTGACAAAACTGGTACCTCTTGCTTTGACGCGTTCGGGTTTATCGGAGCCATTGCTGACAATATAAAATCCGAGGTCACCTTTAGGACCTTCGGCTCTCATGTAAACTTCTCCTTTAGGCAGTTTGATTTTTTTAGGAATTGCAGCTTTTACGTCGCCTTCTGCAGGCATCTGAGCGAGAGCCTGTTCAATAATTTTACAGGATTGTTCCATTTCATCCATTCTGACCATGTTTCTGTCCCAACAATCGCCCAAAATACCAGCTGCACCTTTACCTACAGGAATATCAAAATCGAATTTATTATAAATTGAATAGGTTTCATCTTTTCTCAGGTCGTATTTGACACCGGAACCTCTCAGAACGGGGCCACTGCAAGCATAATTAATAGCAACATCGGCGGGCAAAATACCTATTTTAGTCGTTCTTTGTAAAAATATTTTATTGTTTATCAAGAGGTTCATAACCTCAGCATTTGTTTTTCTAACCTTTTTAATGACATCGAGGCATTCTTCTTTGAAAGTAGGATAGATATCAGCAGAAAGGCCACCTACGCGGAAATAATTGTAAAGTAAACGGGCGCCACATAATTTCTCAAAAATCCAAAGGATGTATTCACGATCGCGGAAGAAATAAAGGAAAGGTGTAAATGCACCGGCATCCATACCAAATGTTGCGACAGCAATCTGATGATTTGCAATTCTGTTTAATTCGGCAATTATAACACGGATGTAATCGACTTTTTCGGGAACTTTTATGTCCATCATTTTCTCAAGAGCCATCACATAGGGCCATTCATTATTCATGGCAGAAATATAATCCATCCTGTCGATATAAGGAGTTATCTGAGGATAGGTCATGTTTTCGCAATGTTTTTCAAAACTTCTGTGCAGATAGCCCAAATGAGGCACAACTTCAGTCACAATTTCACCATCAATCTCAACTTCGAGTCTGAGTACACCATGCGTTGAAGGGTGTTGAGGACCGACATTAATTCTCATCCTATCGGAATCGTGTGTGCTGTATTCTAGTTCTAATATTTTTTTATCGTTCATAACTCAAATTTTACTAAGATACTTTCATTCCATGATAGAATTCAGGGACTTTATAATCTTTTCTTAAAGGGTGACCTTCCCAATCGTAAGGGCACAATATTCTTATCATATTATGATGACCTTCGAACTGAATACCCAGCAAATCATAAGCTTCTCTTTCGTGCCAGTCGGCTGTTCTCCAAATCTTTTCGACTGATGGCACTCTAGGGTCGGATTTGGGAGCTGAGACTTTTAAAACAACTTTATGTTTATGTGTCATTGAATATAAATGATATACAACGCCCATACTGTCACCCAGATCCATACCGCTCAAGCACATCAGATAATCGAAGAGAAATTCTTCATTGTCTCTTAAAGTATGACAAACATCAAACAATTTATCGGTGCTAATTAAGATAAAAGGATCAGTAGGTTGTGCATCGTTATATTCAATAATAGCATCACCAAATTCGGTTTTTAAATTATTATATATTTCGTTTGGTAACATTTATATTATTTATTGTTAACTATTATATTGCATTCTTTTTTAACTCAGCTTTAAGTTTTTTTCTTTTGTTGAAAATGGCTTGCTGACTAATTTTTTTCTGTAGCTGCATCATTCCTTCATGAAAAGCTTCGGGGCGGGGAGGGCAACCCGGAATATAAACATCAACAGGAATAATTCTGTCAATACCCTTCAGCACATGATATCCATGTTCCCAATAGGGGCCGCCACAATTAGAGCAGGAACCCACAGAGATAACATATTTAGGTTCAGCCATTTGTTCATATAATATTTTTATTCTGTCGGCCATTTTAAAGGTGACAGTACCTGTAATCATAATAAAGTCGGCCTGACGAGGGCTTGTACGTGGAATAGTTCCAAAACGCATGAAGTCGAAATGAGAAGCATTCATCGACATAAATTCAATGGCACAACAAGCCAACCCAAAATGGAGATACCAGTCTGACTTGCTTCGACCCCAGTTGAGCAAATCTTCTACTGTTCCCATCACTATTCCACCACCTTCGAAGGGGTCATCTAATTTATTTAATAAACCCATAGTTTTTTACTAAATTTTATTTTTCTTACCAATTACTAAATCCTCGAGCTTTGGAATGTATGGTTTAGGCCTTTCCCAATCGAGATCACCTTTGCCCCACACATAAGCCAAGCCTGCGAGAAGAATCACAACAAAAACAATCATTTCAATAAAAGCAAACCAGCCTAAACTTTTAAACACAAGAGCCCAGGGAAGCAGAAATACAACTTCCACATCGAAGAGTAAAAAAATCAAAGCGATGATATAAAACCTGACATTGAATCTTACCCAAGTGTCACCAATTGGAATTTCACCACACTCGTAAGTGGAATTTTTTATTGGATTGGGGTGGCTTGGACGCACAATCATATTTGCCACAATTGCAATTCCTACGAAGACTGCTCCAAGGATAAAGTAAAGTAAAATTATTCCAAAATCTGATAACATATTTATCTTAATATTTTATTCAGGGGTTCTAAATTTTATAAAGAAAAACAGCAAGAACCCTTCTCTGTTTTTTTTAAAATCTGCGCAAATTTATATCTATTTTTTTACAAATGTTAATATAAAGCTATTTTTTTTTAACAAATTTTTATCTGTTTGCTTATCAATATAATATGTCTTTCTACTTAAAATTAAAAATGAGTTAAAGCTTTATAAATGAGCCAGATGAATAAATTTAAAAATTCATTTACGTATTAAAAAAATTAATATTAAAAAAGAAACAAAGAAAGAAGTTTATTAAAAACCAAATGGGATAAAAGGGTTGATTTAAAATAACTTTTTATTGACACATATCATTTGCAATTTATTTATATGCTAATAATAGGCATCTCTCCAGTCTTTCTTTTTAGTAAGCTTTAAATCCTGAAGAACGGCTGATTTAACATTTATTGTAACATTCCAGCTTTTTCTATAGCCGGTAAGAATCCAGTTAAATTTCAATTCCCAACAATGCAAATCGCGATAAATATCAACTGTGGTATAAGATATTTCTTTATTTTCAAAATCATATCCCGAACGGAATCCAATTTTCCATTTGGGTGTCACATTGACATCGCCATAAAAGGACAAAGTCTGGATGTATTTCTTTTGATTTTCGGGAGGATAGACGGTATAAATATAAGCATTGGTATAGCGTAAAGTGTAGGCCAGATTTATAGTCCAGGGTATGTTAAAATCCACATATGCTTCGGGATGATTTTTAACCATGTCTTTTTCTTCCTGAGAAACTTTATTATTTGCTGTGGGCACATTACCCACCGCTCCATTGGCAGCAGAGGTACTTGAAGACGTTTTTTTATCTTTTGATGCATAATTCCAATTGAGTCCAAAGGCCCATTCGCTGTTGGACATACGGGCAAGTCTTCTGTTTCTGTCCCATTCCAACACATTCAAGTTTCTTCCCAATGAATCGGTAATGTAAGGGTCGAGAGCGGCCACATATCTTATATCGAAATTTTTAAAAAGAACAGTGCGGCCACTCATCAATATTTTTGAAAAATTAAGCGAGTCCTTAGCCACATCATAAGCACCTGAAATGGTAAAGTTATCAATCAGTACAATTTTTTTAAACTCCTCTACAGTGTCATTTTTAGCTTTAATTTTCATTTCGAGGTTGTTGGCCAGACTCCAGTTAATATTACCTGATTTGTTAGGTGGTGGGCTACCAAAAAGGCCTGTTTCAAAAATAGAATATTTGATGGGTTCCTGAACACCTTCCCTTAAATAATATCTGTAATTGCCCCATTTATACAAACCAAAATCGGGCTGATAGGTAAATCCGACAGATGGTGTAATGACATGTCTGACAGCTTTTACAGGTCCTTTTTTAAACTGAAACATGCCATATAATTTTGTATTTAGACTTGTGGAAAAGTTAAAATCTCTGGCTGCTTTAAAACCCGAAACTGTATCGGTTTTAACATATCCCAATGTTGAGTCTATTGGGTTTATTCCGTCAGACCAATTTCTGTCAATTGTTTTTATATACCAGCGTTCGTTATAATTTATCGCATTATTAAGCGAAAAATATTTTAACACTTTAACTGAGCTGTTAATAGGGATAGTGTGCTTCATGCCATTTCTGAAATTTTTTATACTTTGCTCACTAAAAAAGAGTGAATCATAAGTTGAAAGATCATTTTTAGCGTTCATGTTATATCCCACATTAATGTTTTCATACCATTTTTGTTTACCTACTCTGTTTTGTTTACGAAAAGGATAAAAACGATTGGCAGAAAAAGCAATTTCGGGCAAGCTCAAGTCCACAGTTTTATTTATAGTGTTCTGACTATGGCGGATATTTGCAGAGAAATTATATTTACTGAAAAGTGTTGTTTGATAGGCTATATTTGACTGAAACGTATTTGACAGATAGTCGGTCGAAGAGCTTGGATTGTATTTATTATAATTGCTTGAGCCTGCATTTACGTTGGCCGAAAAGCGGCTATTGGGGCGGGCTTTAGCATCCTGAGTATGGCTCCAGCGGATAAAGAAATCTTTACCTTTCGAATAGCCGGGCAAATCTTTTTCGCCATCAATGTTAACAGCATAATTAAGGTCAAAGCTGCCATTGTATTTGTATCTTTTATTGTAATTAGATAATGTTTTCAAAGCCCAGCTGCCACGAGTATAAATACTGCCTCTTAAAGCGAGATCAACAAATTCGTTGATACCGAAATAATAGCCTCCATTTTCGAGAAAGAACCCCCTGTTGGCAGATTCGCCGTAAGTTGGAATCAGAATACCTGATTGTTGGCCTTTTTTATTGGGAAAAAGTCCGAAAGGTAAAACAACTGGCAGTGGAACATTTTCAATATACAGAAACACAGGTCCAGTTACAATTTTGTTTTCAGGAATAACCTTAGCTCTGTTAAAACCTATATAAAAATGAGGGTCGTCGAGACTGCATGTGGTGTATTTGCCATGAATAATATTTATATTTTCGTCGGGCATTCGTTTAATTTTACTGCCATGCAAGTACCCTTCACCCTCTTCGGTAATAACTTGTTTAATAATTCCTTTTTTTGTTTCAAAATTATATTGCATGGTATCAGATCGAAACGACTTATCTTTTTCAGAAAAAACAGGTTTTCCGACAATTTCGCCTGTGCTGTCTTTGACCCCAGATGCAAAAAGCAGATTTTCGCCAAAAGAAATTTCTATATAATTGGCTTTAATATCAACTTCCTCATATTTGATTTCAGCATCACCGTATAAATATACTTTTTTTTCAGCAATATCGAACAATATTGAATCGTTAGAAGAATAATTGACCTGAGAATCTAATGCTGATTTGGACTTGGCCGGAATGACAACAACAGAAGTGTCTTTTTTAACTGCTGGGGTATCGGCAGGAATCCTAACAGAAAGGCTGTCGGGAAGAGAAATAGTATCTGATTGAGCCATAGCAAACAAAGGAGAAATGACTATCAGAAAAAAGGAAAAATAAATAATAAAACAATGACTTATTTTCAATTTTAAAAATAATACTATTTTTGTATCAATTGTTGTAAATAAAACATCAAGCCTTTAAGCAAGCTTAAATTGATGGCAAAACTAAGTAAAAAAAATCAAATGTCATACAATTAATAAAGAGATGAAACGATACATTTTCATATATATTATTCTGTTTCTATTTGTTATGACCAGCTTTTCAGGGCAACCTAAAGACAAAAAAGGTTATCATATTAAAACAGTAGTTTTAGACGCCGGACATGGGGGAAAAGACCCTGGAGCTTGTGGTTCGAAATCTTACGAAAAAGACATTACATTAAAAACAGCATTAAAATTAGGGAAATTAATTGAAACTAATTTTCCCGACATTAAAGTTGTTTTCACACGCAAAACCGATGATTTTGTTGAATTATACAAAAGAGCGCAGATTGCCAATCAAAGCAAAGCGGATTTATTTATATCGTTGCATTGCAATTCATCGAAAAGCATTACTGCAAGCGGTATTGAAACTTTTGTACTGGGTTTGCATAAAAGTCAGGAAAACCTTGATGTAGCCAAAAAGGAAAATGCAGCCATTTTATTTGAAGATGATTATTCGCAAAGGTATGATGGTTTTGATCCTAACTCACCAGAGAGTAATATTATATTTTCACTTTATCAGAATGCCTATTTAGATCAAAGTTTGATGGTTTCTCAAAAGATACAGCATCAGTTTATTGAAAAAATTGGTTTGACAGACAGAGGTGTAAAACAGGCCGGTTTTCTGGTTCTTTATAAAACAGCTATGCCCGGAGTATTGGTTGAAATGGGATTTGTGAGCAATAAAAAAGAAGAAGAGCTTATTTCATCGGAACAAGGGATGTCGAGTATTTCTACGGCCTTATTCAATGCGTTTAAGAATTACAAAGAAAAAGTAGAAAATGATGTTTATTCGGTTGAGACAAATGTAGAAAACAAAAACAATCAGGCTATTGTTGATACGATAAAACCTAAAACTTTTACAGATACAGTAAAGCCCAAAATTAATGCAGACACATTAAAGCCTAAAGTAAGGCCCGACACTGTTAAACCGAAAGATGTAGTTCTACACAAAGACAGTTTAGCAGTAAAAAAAGTTTCATTCAGGGTGCAATTTACAGCATCATCAACCAATAAACCTTTGAATTCACCTGAATTTGCCAATCTGAAAGATGTAAAGGTATATTCATTAAATTCTTTGTATCGTTATACAACTGGCGATTTCAAAACACTTGAGGAAGCTGTTGAATGGCAATCGCAAGTTCAGAGCAAAGGATTTAAAGATGCTTTTGTTGTGGCTTTTTGTAATGAAGAAAGAATTTCTCCACAAGAAGCCATTAAATTAATTAAAAAATAATTATTTTTGTCAAAATAATTTTACTGATTTTGAAAATAAAAAGAGAACATAAAATTGGACTTTTATCACTTGCAGCCTTACTTTTATTTATATGGGGATTTACTTTTCTGAAAGGCAGAGACCTTTTTCTTAAAGAAAAGCATTTTTATGCTGTTTATTCAGAAGTGAGCGGTCTTGTAGAAGGAAGTTCTGTGCAAATAAGCGGGCTTAAAGTTGGGCGTATAGATGAGATTTATTTTCATCCTGATGATGCCTCTAAAGTTATTGTTTATTTTACTGTCAAGAACTCTATAAAAATACCTAAAAACTCTGTAGCAAGAATTTTCAGTTCCGACTTGTTGGGAACCCGGGCTTTAGAAATAAAGCTTGGAAATGTTGATGAGTATGCTGAAAAGGGAGATACATTGAAGTCCGAAATTCAGGTCAGTATCAGCGAAGAGGTAAGTCTTCAGATGGTGCCATTGAAAAAGAAAGCAGAAGATTTAATGTTATCTATTGACTCTGTAATGGCAGTTGTTCAATATATTTTTAACGAAAATACACGAGAAAACATTAAAAACAGCTTTCAAAGTATAAGTCAGACAATAGCCAATCTTGAACAAACCTCATTCAGTCTCGACACTCTGATGAGTTCAGAAAAAGTTAAAATCGCCAATATATTTGCCAACATAGAGTCAATATCATTAAACATAAGACGCAATAACTATCAGATTACAAAAGTTATCGAAAACTTATCAGCTATTACTGATTCAATAGCAAAGGCAGATGTTGTTAATGTCATTAATAATACAAATAAGGCCATGATTGATGTTGCACAGATTGTTGAAAAAATTAATTCCGGTCAGGGCAGTCTTGGCTTATTAATAAATGATGACAGTCTTTACAACAACCTTGAAAAGTCTTCGCTTGATTTAGACAAGCTCATGGAAGACATGAGATTGAATCCCAAAAGATATGTTCATTTTTCTGTGTTTGGCAAAAAAGAAGAAAATTCCGAAAAAATAAAATGATGCCTTAAAAGAAATATTAATGGTTCACCTGTATAAAAATGTTTCTAATTTTTTTTTCACAAAACATATCAATAAAAAGGCTTCATTAACAAAAATCCTTATCATTTTCATTGTATCACTCTACTATTCAAATATTTACGCTCAGGAAACAACAAAAGTTGAGCTAGTTACTGCCAACAGTCTTGAGTTTGACAAAATGCTCAATAAGGATGTGAAGCGGTTAATAGGAAATGTTATTCTCAAACACGATGTCACTTATATGTACTGCGACAGTGCTTATCTTTACTCTACATCGAATAAGTTTGATGCTTTTGGTAATATCTATATAAAAGTCTCTGACAGTGTAGATGTGTGGGGTGATGAATTGAAATATGACGGGAATACCAAGCTTGCCGAGTTGAAATACAATTGTAAAATGGTTGATAATCAGAGTGAGCTGACCAGTGATTTTTTGTTTTATGACCTAAAAAATGACATTGCTTATTACAACAGTGGTGGCAATATAGATAATGCTGAAAACAATCTCAAAAGCAAAATAGGGCGCTATTACACAAAAGAAAAATTATTTTTCTTTAAAGATGATGTGGTGCTTACCAATCCCAAATACACCATCAATTCCGATACACTTAAATACAACACAGTATCGGAAATATCGTATTTTTTTGGCCCCACAACAATAGTAAGTAAAGAAGACTCTATTTATTGTGAAAATGGATGGTACGACAGCAAAAAAGATTTATCGCAATTTAATAAAAATGCCTATCTGAAAAGCAATGATCAGGTGTTGAGAGGAGACAGCTTATTTTACGACAGGCAAAAAGGATATGGTAAAGCCATTAAGAATGTTATCATAACAGATTTAAAAGAAGCGTTGAATATTTATGGAGATTTTGCAGAATATTATGAAAAAACCGGTTATTCACAAGTGACCCAGAGACCCTATTTAATTAAGGTTTTTGAAGAAGACTCATTGTTTCTGCATGCCGACACACTCACATCGTTAACTGACACAGTGAATGGAAAAAAAATTTTGTATGCTTACAAACATGTTAAATTTTTTAAAAATGATTTGCAGGGGTTGTGTGATTCAACAGTTTTTTTCTTCAGTGACTCAACTGTCAATCTGTATGGAAGTCCTGTCATTTGGAGTGAAGAGAATCAATTAACAGCCGATTTTATAAAAATTATTATAGGGAATAATTCTATCAAGGAGTTGCAATTATATACAGCTTCCTTTATTGTTTCGGAAGATGACAGTTTGAATTTCAATCAAATAAAGGGTAAAGATATGGTTGGCTATTTTAAAGATAATAAACTCAGCATTATTGATGTAAAAGGAAATGGACAAACCATTTATCATGTAAAAGAAGACAATGGTTCAAAAACAGGAATAAACAGTTCAGAATCCTCGGATTTAAAAATATTTCTTGAAGATAATAAAGTGAAAAAGATATTGTTTTTGACAAAGCCAAATGCCACTTTATATCCTGTTGATGAAATACCGGTTGATAAAAAGGTGCTTAAAGGATTCAGATGGCTCAAAAGTTTAAGGCCAATGGACAAGAACGACATATTTATTTGGAAATCAATACCTAAAGCAGAGGAATAATAAATTTCCGTGTCAATAATTTAAAAAGTATCAGACAATAATTTAAATATTCATGATTCCTGAAATTTCTGTTGTAATTCCAATTTATAATTGCTCAGGATCAATACAAGAGCTTTACAGAAGACTTTGCAGGGTGTTTGAAACATTGAAGCTACCTTATGAAGTTATTTTTGTCAATGACGGCAGTACTCAGAATGACTGGGAAATAGTTAAAACATTGTCAAAAGAAAATGCATCCATCAAAGGTATTTTATTTGATAAAAATTATGGGCAATATAATGCTATTGCTTGCGGCATTAAAAATTCCAGCGGTAACTGGATAGTAGTAATGGACGGAGACTTGCAGGACAATCCCGAGGAAATTGCAAAATTATATCATAAAACCAAAGAAGGTTTTCAGATTGTATATGCACTCCGAAAAGGCAAGAGAGAAGGATTGATTAATAAAATAGGTTCTTATTTTTATAAAAAAATAATGTCATTTATATTGGGCGTAAAGTTAAATGTAGATGTGGCTAATTTTTGCATTATTAACAGGGATTTTATACAGGAGGTACAAAAGTATTCGGAGGCTTACATTAAATTTTTGCCTTCATTAATGTCGTTTAAAAATTTCAGGCATGTTCAAATCAAAGTAAAACATTCGAAAAGACATTCAGGAAAATCGTCCTATAATTTTATAAAAAAATACAATCTGGGATTGGAAATAGTTTTTGCATTCACCAGAAAAAGGGTAGAACAGTTTTTTATTTTAGCATTTTCACTGTCATTACTTGCATCAGCATTTATTTCATTGCTTATTTACAAAACACATCATTTATTAGATTCATTCTGTATTTTTCTTATGTTTTTATTGGTCTTGAGTATTTTTACAATGATTTTTGCAGCATCGGGAATTAATAAAATGATAAAAATGAAAAATTTATCAAGGCGTAATTCCTACAATATTTCGGAAACTGTTAATTTTGACCAACTGAACAATTAAACGATGTCCCATATTTCGCCCAATTATGAGAAATATATGAAACGTTGCTTGCAAATTGCATTGCACGGACTGGGAAATGTTTCTCCGAACCCCATGGTTGGATGTGTTATAGTAAATAATGATATAATAATTGGTGAAGGCTACCATAAAAAATATGGAGAACCTCATGCAGAAGTAAATGCCATACATTCGGTAAAAGACAAAGAACTGCTCAAAACAGCCACCTTATATGTTAACCTTGAACCCTGCTCACATTACGGAAAGACCCCGCCATGTGCCGATTTAATCATTAAAAGTAAGATACCCCGTGTGATAATTGCCACAAGGGATTGCAACGAAAAAGTTGCAGGTAAAGGCATAGAATTGCTTAAAAATGCGGGTTGTGAGCTTAAAATAGGTCTGCTTGAAAAAGAAAGTCTTTATCTCAACCGGCGTTTTTTTACTTTTCATGAAAAGAAGAGGCCTTACATTATTTTAAAATGGGCTGAGACACAGGATGGCTTTATTGACAGGTTAAGAAAGAATTCATCAATAAAGGAACCCAACTGGATTACTTCAGAAAAAATAAGAATTATTGTTCATAAATGGCGCACTGAGGAAGACGCTATAATGGTAGGCACCAATACTGCGCTTAAAGACAATCCAGCACTTACAGCCAGAGACTGGCAAGGAAAAAACCCTGTAAGAATAGTACTTGACAGAAATTTGACATTGCTTCCAACATTAAAAATATTTGATAATCAAGCCAATACTATTATTTTCAATACCAAAAAAACACAAATCAGAGAAAACTTAAAATTTTTCAAAATCAAGTTTGACGATTTATTGATTGAAAATTTGTTGAAGGCACTGCACAAAGAAAATATTCAGTCAGTTATAGTTGAAGGGGGCACACAACTTCTTAATTCTTTTATAGAGCAGAACTTATGGGATGAAGCCACTGTCTTTAAAGGTTCGAAAAGTTATCATCAGGGAATAGAAGCGCCACGACTTCTGAAAGATGCAGATAGAACAATTAAAATACATCAGGATAGCATTTCCTTTTATAATAACATAAACTGATGATATACATTCTTTTAGCCATAACCTTATCCACCTTAATTGTTGTATTATTTAAAATTTTTCCAAGATTTGAAATTGATAATGTGCAGGCTATTATTGTAAACTATCTGACAGCCTCACTAATGGGGTTTGCCTTATGCAACGGGTTTGGCCAAATCGCATCCATAGCACAACAGCTTTGGTTTCCCTATGCCCTGCTTTCCGGTTTTTTTCTGATGTTTGTCTTTAATGTGTATGCCACATCAGCACAGAAAGTTGGCATTGCCATCACAGCTGTTTCGGGTAAAATGTCAGTGGTGATACCTGTTACTGTTGGAATTATTCTTTATAACGAAAGTTTAAGCATTTTAAGGATTGGCGGCATTGTGCTGGCCTTAATTGCTTTATATCTCACCTTCAAAAAAGAAACAAAATTTACTTTTAACAAGATATATTTTTTGTTGCCCATAGTGTTGTTTCTGGGGACAGGCACCAACGATTCACTTTTGAACTACACAGAGAAACGCCTGATAAACAACGACCTGATGTTTTTTCTTTCATCAGCATTTCTGATAAGTTTGATTTTTGGATTGCTGTTGTTGTTAGTAAAACATATAAGAACGCCACAGAAAATTCAGAAAAAAAATATATATGCAGGGTTTATACTGGGCTTACTAAATTTTGGATCGACTTATTATTTTTTAGTCTGCCTGGGACTTTTCGACAGTTCAATGTTTTTTCCTGTTTTTAATGTAAGTATGGTATTATCGGCAGCACTCCTTGGGTGTTTAATTTTTAAAGAGAAGCTGATGTTGATAAACTGGATAGGTATAGGGTTGGCAGTAACAGCGATCTTGCTTATAGCATTGACTTCGTAAAGAAATTGACAATAGACAAATAATTGACAATTGAGAGTTGACAATTGACAATGAAAACACCTAATTACCAGCTCCAATATAAGCTTTTACAGCTTGCAAAATTTCATTTTCATTAATATTGTTCATGCATTTAAAATGTTTTTTGGGACATTTTTTAAATCCAATTTTAGAACAGGGTCTGCAGGGCAGGTTTTGAACTTCAATAATTTTGAAATTATATTTTGATTGGGGTAAATAGGGATACATGCCAAAATCGCTGACCGTGTTGCCCCAAATGGAAACAATTTTCTTTTTAAATGCAGCAGCAATGTGCATGAGACCGGTATCGTTGGTAATTACAGCCTGTGCATTTTTAATAATAGCAGCAGACTCATGCAAGCTAAACTTTCCGGCTGCATTAAAAACATTGTCTAATTCTCCTGCGATGATTTCTCCCCTTGCTTTATCATCTTTATCTCCCAAAAGGATAATAGGAATGTCTAACTGGCTGCAAATATTTATAATTTTATCACTTGGAAAAATTTTTGTAAAATGCTTCCCTCCTATTACCCAGGCAATATATCTTTCTTTAAAAGCATTGGGCAGCTCTAGTTTTTGAAAATCAGAATTTTCATTCAAAAAAAAATCGAGACCTTCAAAATCATTTTTAAGATTTAAAGCTTTTGCGGCTTCAAAGTATCTGTCGACAATGTGTACCGGAGGTAGAATATTGATTTTAAAATTAACAAAGAGCCATTTTTTCCAATTCAGTTTATTTACATGTTCCGCACTTTTCCCTAAGCTCAATGTAATGCGACGAGAGCGCAAATTATTGTGCAGATCAATTATCAAATCGAAATTTTCGTTTTTTAATCTCTGAATCAAATCGCTCATGTCATTATCGAGTAAATGAATTTTATCAATGTAAGGATTGCTTGCTAACAAACTGTTGTTAACACTTTTAGTCGCATAATGAAGTTGCACATCAGGCCATTGTTTTTTAATACATCTGATGACAGGAGTTGTCAAAACAATATCCCCAATAGAACTGAAGCGTATGATAAGTATTTTTTTCACTTAGAAAGTAATTAGGACAAACCTACATAATTTTTTTAAAAGCATCGGGCAAATAATTTATAATATCAGATGCTATCAATGAGTACTCAGAAAGCTCATGAGTGGCCATATCTCCGGCCATACCATGTAAAAATACACCAAGGCGGGCAGCATCTAAAGGCATATAAGCCTGAGAGAGTAAAGATGTAATAATGCCGGTCAGCACATCGCCACTACCGCCTGTAGCCATACCGGGGTTGCCGGTTGAATTAAAATAAGCCTTGCCATCGGGTGAAGTGATGCATGTATAAGCTCCTTTAAGTACAATAATAATCTTATATTTTGTAGATAATTCCTTTTGTTTTTCAAAACGCCTGAAATCATCATCGAAATGTTCATTTGCAAAACGTTCAAATTCTTTAATGTGAGGTGTTAATATGCTGTTAGAAGGCATGAGGGCTTTGAGATGTTCATTTTCAGCCAATATATTAATGGCATCAGCATCAATAACCATAGGCTTTTTGCAACAATCGAGTAATTGATAAAACGCATTGACAGTATCAGTATTTTTATCCAAACCAGGGCCAATGCCAACAGCCACAAAGTTGTCGTTAAAATAATTTTCTGTTATATAATTTTTATTTTTATCGGACTTAAGCATTGCTTCCGGAACAACTGACTGCAAAATATTATAGCCACATTGAGGGGCATGTATTGTCAACAAACCTACGCCTGATCGCATACACGCTTTTGCAGCAAGGACAGCTGCTCCCATTTTTCCAAAGGATCCACAAACCAATAAGGTATGGCCAAAGTGGCCTTTATGGGCAAATTTCTCACGTTTTTTCATCAGACAGCTGATGTCATTTTGAAGTGTGAAATAATTGTCGCAATTTTCATTATTAATAAATGCTTCATGCAACCCAATAGGGACTATTACCCACTTGCCCGCATAGTGACCATACATTGGAAACAAGAATGATAATTTAGGAAATTGCAAACTCAGCGTTACATCAGCCTTAATAATTGCACCGGCATTACCGAAATTATTGTCCCCAAAGAGGCCTGAAGGAATATCAATGGCTAATGTAAAAGCAGCAGAAGCATTTATAGTATTTATAACAGAAGCTATAAATCCATCGACAGGCTTACTCAGCCCCGATCCAAAAATGGCATCAATCACTACCGCATTTTCACTTATTAAAGGAAGATCATCCTTCTCTTTGAGATAAAAGATACGTGCGTTTCTTGTTTGTGAGAGGCGTTTTTCGTTGATCTGAAAATCATCTGATTTTTTAGAACCAAAATCCAAAATGTAAGTTGTAACATCAAGTTTCTTTTCGGTTAACATACGTGCTACAGCCAATCCATCACCACCATTATTACCGGTACCACAAAAGACCATAAAGGGTTTGTTTTTATAATCAATATGATTAATAATCCAGTTGAAGCAATTTTCGGAAGCCCTTTCCATAAGATCAATAGAACTGATGGGTTCTTGTGTTATGGTGTAAGCATCAGCTTTTCTGATTTGAAAAACAGAGAAAATTTTCATTATTAAAAAATTTTTCACAAACAATTACTTTATCAAAAGTAATAAAAATAAAAAACCCTCAAAACAATATTGCTTTAAGGGTCTTAAAAAAGTATAAAAAAATATTAGCTCATCATTTCCCAAGGCAATGATGATAATGCAGCTCCGATAATTGCAAAATAAATAATGATAAAAATCAAATACAATGCAGATAAACTAAGTCCAACAATAGCACATATTCTTCCTGCTTTAGCATTGTTATAAGATCCTACAGTATAAGCGTCGGGATTGCTTTTGTAAAGCGCCATAGATTTGCCTGACATAACTAATGCAATAATTCCTAAGGTGACGCCAATAACGCCATAACACCAGCACAATGCAATAGAAATAATACCAAGAACAAGGATAGCTGTTGCATTAGGTAACTGTTGCTGAACAATGTTTTGTTGAGGTTGTGTTTGATTTTCCATAAATCTGTATTTAATAATTAATAATAAGTTTATAAATATAATTAGTAGTAATAATTACTGCTGTAAAAATAAATAATATTGTAATATAAAATGCACCTTTTTTAAATTTAAATTTTAAATGCAAACCTAAAAAGACCATCAGTGCCATCATGGGTATTAATGCAGGAAAGGTTTTAAAGCTTTCCATAATATCACCTTTAAGCAGTTCAATAAAAGCTCTTTGCATGCCACATCCGGGGCATTCCACACCCAGAAACTTCTTGTAAAAACAGGGCATTTGCATGCTTTCTAACCAATGAATGAAACGGGTGTACATAGGAAAGTTTGGTGTTTATAGGGAAGTGCCTAAAGTACTTAAAGTGAGCTAAAGTGCCTAAAGTTAAAAGACCTGACGGCAGAAATGAATGCCATCAACCACGAACTCCGAATACTTTATAGAATATACAATCTTCTCTTGCATTTTCTTTGAATTTAACTTTAGGCACTTTAGGCATTTTAGGCACTTTCTAACTTCCCAGAGTGGCTACCATTACAGCCTTAATTGTATGCATACGGTTTTCGGCTTCATCAAAAACAATGGATGCTTCTGATTCAAAAACCTCTTCGGTGACTTCCATGCCGTCTAAACCGAATTTTTGAAATATATCAGCACCTACTTTTGTTTCTTTGTTGTGAAAAGCAGGAAGACAATGTAAAAACTTGACATTGGGATTGCCGGTAAGTTCCATGGCTTTTTTATTCACCTGATAAGGTTTCAGGAGGCTGATTCTTTCTTCCCAAACACTGTCAGGTTCACCCATAGATACCCACACATCAGTATAGAGGAAGTCGGCGCCTTTTACTCCGGCTTTCACATCATCTGTTACAGTAATTTTGGCACCTGTTTCTTTAGCTACTTTCATACATTGTTTAACTAATTCTTTATCGGGTTGACATGATTTAGGAGCTATAGCTCTGAAATCCATACCCAACTTTGCAGACACAACCATTAATGAGTTTCCCACATTATTTTTGGCATCGCCCATAAAGCACAAAACCATTTTGTTAAGTGGTTTGTCGCAATGTTCCATCATGGTCAGCACATCGGCGAGCATCTGTGTGGGATGAAATTCATTTGTAAGTCCGTTCCAAACAGGAACACCTGCATATTTACCAAGTTCTTCAACAAGATTTTGTCCGTAGCCTCTGTATTCAATGCCATCGTACATTCTGCCCAATACTCTGGCAGTATCTTTCATCGATTCTTTTTTGCCAATCTGTGAGCCTGAGGGACCAAGATAGGTTACATGAGCGCCCTGGTCGTAAGCTGCCACTTCAAAAGCACAACGCGTACGTGTAGAATCTTTTTCAAAAATAAGAGCGATATTCTTACCTTTTAATTTTTGTACTTCAGTGCCAGCATATTTGGCTTTTTTAAGATCTTTAGACAGGTCTAATAAAAAGCGGATTTCCTGAGGTGTAAAGTCCAATAATTTTAAAAAATTTCTGTTTCTTAGATTGAATGCCATAATGATGTCTCCTTGTGTTATTTTGTTAGTAATTAAATATGTGTTATTTTAATAAAGGTATAAAGGTATAGGGGGTATGGGGGAGAAGAAGGTATAAGGGAAATGGTTATTCATTGTTTATTTTTTGTGAGATTACAAAATTAATAAAACATTTTCCGCATTAAAAGCGCTTTTAAAATAATTTATTATTTCTTTTTTCTTTTTCCTTTATAATTTTGCTTTAACTGTTACTGCCTACTGCTGTTTTTTTTTACTCTTCCCCTATTTCCATATTTCCCTCTTCCCCTTATTTCCCGTTCCTTGTTTTTTATTTTATTATTCTCGTTCCTGCATTGGGATTATTGAGTTTTGATGTTTCAGTGATAATGGCCTGATGACCGGTTTTTTCAACGAATAAAATACCGGCATTTACTTTTGGGCCCATGCTGCCAGCAGCAAAGTGGCCATCATCGCGGTATTTTTTAGCTTCATCAAGCGTCAACACATCAAGTGCTTTTTGGTCAGGTTTTTTAAAGTTGACGTAAACTTTATCCACATCAGTTAAGATGTAAAACTCATCTGCATTGATTTGTGTAGCCAAGAGCGAAGAAGCCAGGTCTTTATCAATAACAGCATCAATACCTTGTAATTTGTTGGGTTCAACATAAAAGACAGGAATACCACCGCCACCTACAGCAATAACAATCTGACCTTCTCTTGCCAGTTTTTCGATTGATTTTCTGTTTCCTATAAGCAATGGCTGAGGTGAAGCCACTACCTTGCGCCAGCCTCTACCGGCAGCGTCTGGTGCAAATGTTGATTTACTTTCAGCAGCCATTTTTTCTGCGTCTTCTTTTGAGTAGAAAGGGCCAACCGGTTTGGTAGGCTTTTGAAAGGCTGGGTCGTTTTTATCAACGAGAACTTCGGTAACTATAGTAATTACATCGCGTTCCATGCCATTTTTTTCAAGGACATTTCGGAGTTGCTGTTCAATCATATAACCAATGAGACCTTGAGAATAGGCACCACATATATCGAGAGGCATTTCAGGAACGCCAAAAACTTTGGCGCCGGCAATATTTTGCAATAAAATATTTCCTACCTGTGGGCCATTTCCATGGGTAATAACCAGATTGTAATCTTGTTTTATTAATTCCAGCAGGCTTTCGCAGGTTTCATAAACATTATGTTCCTGTTCGTCAATAGTTCCTTTTTGTCCTGCTCTGATCAGCGCATTTCCGCCAAAAGCTACAACAGCTAATTTCTTCATAAAGTTTTAAAATTAGAATTTTCAATATTTTTTGGCAAAACTAAAAATATTTATGCAATAAACAATAAGAAATTGTTAAAGTCAAAAATAATGATTATATCTATTTTATACATTTACAATGGTTTATAATGGTTTTTGAAGACTTATTGAATGTTAAATATTTTTTTTAATTAATTGTGTTGTACATTAAAATATTTCATAATTTTGCATTCCTGTTTAAGCCCAGATGGTGAAATTGGTAGACACGCTACTTTGAGGGGGTAGTGCCCGTTCGGGTGTGCAAGTTCGAGTCTTGTTCTGGGCACAAAAAGACCGACAAAGTCGGTCTTTTTGTTAAAAAATGTCAGCCCTGATAGCTATCGGGAGGTAGACGAGCTGTAAGTTTATTGAAAAATGAACTTTATTTTTTGACATAACGCCCGGATGGCGGAATTGGTAGACGCGCTGGTTTCAGGGACCAGTGACCGCAAGGTTGTGCAGGTTCGAGCCCTGTTCCGGGTACAAGAAGAGCGAATAGAAATGTTCGCTTTTTTTTTACTTTCCTTTCAATTCAATAAAATCCTTCTTAAGTAATTAAATTTCAATTAATTATATATTTTATTATCTATAGTTAATAAAATTTAATATTTTTTATTATCTTTGCATTATAAATTATACAAAAGATGATAGAACTACTTTTTAAAAAGCACTTCAAAATCCTTTTAAATTTAAAAACAAGTTTTCGCAGTAATTTACAAGACCACATTAATTGGGGTGAACGCTTAATAGGTATAAAGGGAGCACGGGGAGTAGGTAAAACGACACTTATACTTCAACACATAAAAGAAGTTTTTGGAACCGATCGTACTTGTTTATATGTAAATTTAGACGACATTTCACATCCATTTGACTCATTGTTACAACTGGCAGAAGCTTTTGAAAAAACCGGTGGCAAATATCTGTTTATTGATGAGATTCACAAATATCCAAATTGGTCTCAAGAGTTAAAAAATATTTATGATGGATTTTTAGGTTTACGAGTCGTTTTCACTGGCTCTTCAATACTTGACATATTGAAAGGAAAAGCTGATCTCAGCAGGCGAGCAGTCGTTTATCATATGCAGGGGCTTTCGTTCCGTGAATACTTACAAAACGAAACAGGAAAGCAATTTGATTCCTATACACTGGATCAAATCATCATTAATCATGAAAAATTGTCTTTTCAAATTTTAGAAAAGGTTAAACCTTTTCAGTATTTCGATAATTATCTGCGTTACGGCTATTATCCCTATTATCTGGAAGGTGTTGACAATTATTCACTAAAATTGTCAAATACTATCAATTTAATGATTGAAACAGATATGCCGTTGTTGTTGAATATAGATATAAAATACATTAATAAGCTAAAAAGATTTTTAAACTTGTTGAGCAGTAATATACCATACAAACCCAATGTATCAAATCTGGCAGCAAGCATTGGCATGTCGTGGCAATCGGTAATTAATTACCTGAATTATCTAAACGAGGCAGAAATCATAAAAATATTATATCACGAAGGAAAAAACCTTAAAAGTTTAACAAAACCTGAAATGATATATCTTCATCATCCTAATCAATTTTACGTTTTTAATGATGAAATAAGCAATAAAGGTAATTTGAGAGAATCTTTTTTTATTAATCAGCTGTCTTATCTTCACAAAGTAGAAACTGCCAGATTTGGAGACTTTGTGGTAAACAACAAATATTATTTTGAAATCGGCGGTAAAACCAAAAATTATAATCAAATAGCCAATATTTCCGATTCTTTTATTGTTGCAGACGGTATTGAGTTTGGCCATGGAAATAAAATTCCACTTTGGCTGATGGGATTTTTGTATTAGTTTGTTTAGAAATTAGTTTTTGTATTTTTGCAAATATTTTCAAACATAAAAAACATGAATAATATATGCTTGAACAAAGTAGCTTTATACTGTTTAGTTACAATAACTTTCATTACCCACAACACAACATATTGCCAGAACAAATCTTATAACACCTATGTATCTTTTAGCATAGGACCCGCATTTCCACTAAGTGTTCTTAACAGTAAAGATGTTCAAAAAGATATTGCAGGTTTTGCTATTACAGGCTTTAATACAAATTTGAGTCTCGATTTTCAACCATTAAAAAACATAGGGTTTTCATTATTAATAAAACAAGCCACCTACCCGGTAAAAACAAAAGCGCTTGCTGCAAAATATGCCTATCTAAATCCCGGATCAAGCTTTACCATTGAAGCCGATGACTGGGATATAGGAGGAGAATTTGTAGGCGTATATGGCATTGTTCCTTTAGGCGATAGCTCAAAGATAGCACTTACATTTAGGGGTTATATTGGCCTTATGAGCGGTTCTACTCCGGCATATTTAATCAAAGAAGAAAAAAATACTGGTTCTCAAATATGGACGGAACAAGCCATGGGTGGCACAGAAGGAAACTTCGGATATGTACTTGGCGGCGATTTAAGGTTCAGAATCAAACCACGACTTGATTTTGTAATTAATGCCGATTATTTATTTTCCGAACAGTCATTTAATCACATTGCATACTCAAACAGTGCCGGTCAAAGCGGCTTTACAGCTTGCGACATGAAATACACATCAATCAATGCCACACTGGGTATAATTTACAGAATTAATAAAAAATAAAAATTTTTCTGAACGACATTCGTATTTTTATATATTTTGCCCCGAAATTTTGCATTTTCAATGATAATTACAGTTTATTTTTTTCTTCAGTATTGCTGATTTTTCTACTTTTGAGCAATATTTAAAATGAGCAACTAAAATATGCGTTTTTGCACTGCGATTCTTATTTTGTTTATGCCTTTCTGTGCTTTTTCACAAAAAATATTGGTTGAAACAAGCAATAACAATAAAAAAACAGTGCAGTATAACCGCTACCCTGATGAAGAACAAAAAATAAGCAATTATTTTCTTGAGCAGATGTCGGAAAAAGATGCCTATTTCAATGCATCATATGAATATGAATATCTGGAGGTTGCAAAATTATATATCGAAAACAACAAACAGGTATTAAGTTACCGGCTTTCTGATTTTAAGTTTAAAGGCAGTAATACATTAAAAAAAACAGATGTTTCTAAATTATTGTTGCCCAGTGTTGTAAATTCATATATCTCATTATTGGATAAAGACAACAAAGAGTTGCTCAGCTACAGACTGGATACTTGCTGCCTCACCAACCCCAGAGATATACATGAATGGAAAATTGCCATTTTAGCAGGCGATTCATTAAAAGCAGCCAACTGTAAAGCAATAAAAATAAACGCGCTAAAATTATCATATAATCAAAAAGATTTAAACCGGTTTAACGAATATGTTCAGCTTATCGATGAATACTACAAAACCAACAGTATTTTAAATGATATAACAGAAACACTTGGGCGCATTAAAACTGACAATATTGACATGATGCCACTTTTTCAGGTGGACATGAATAATGTAAAAAAGAGTATTGATAAAATTGAAAATCAAAAGTTTTTCACACAATTAGACCTTACTGCCAACGATCCTATCGATTTCAAAAACCGCTTTAAGCAACTCAAAGAAAAATACACTTCACAATCAATGATAGTAAGTCATTTAATGAGTTCTATTGATGAAGTTTATTTTAACAAGGGCTATTCGTTTTACCTCAAAAAAAATTACGAAAAAGCCATAGAATATTTTGAACGTTCAATTAGAAGCAACAACATATATGTACGTGCTTACTATAGGTTGTCAGAAGTATATTTTATAAGCGGAAATATTGATAAGTCGGCAGAAACAATATTGTATGTGCTTCAAAAGCTCAAAATTGAAAAAGATATTGAGTCGAATGTATTGGCTTTGGCACAACAAATAATGCTTGAATATGTCGATCGTGGAGAAATTAAAGTGCGCAATGAAGAATTTCATCAGGCTTTGAAAGAATTTGAGAAAGCAGATATTTTTTGTAAAAGCACAACTCTTATTGCATGCGATTCATCTATTTACAGAGGCATTGAAAGTGCCAGACTTGGGCTTTACAAATCATATTTAACTATTTCTGCAAAAGCCATTGAAGGCGACAAAATAGAACTGGCAGCAAAATTTATTTACGATGCCAAAAAATATTTGAACGAAATTGGCAACCTAAATATTAATCATAAAGAAACAGATGAGATTATTGAAAAGGTTATTAATATTTTAATCAACCAGGGACGTGCCCAGTACGACAACAAAAACTATGAAGCAGCTGTAGGTACATATAATAAAGCTATGGATTTGTGCAAGTTGTGCAGTAATTCTAATTGCAATGCACTTATTGAAAATGAAACAAAGAATGCAAAAACAAAATTATTTGAAAATATTTTGGTTATAATTAAGGCCCATCTTGAAAATGAGAGTATTGAAACAGCCGAAGATTTACTCAATGAAGCTTTGATATTTCAAAAAGAAAATAAAGTTACAAATGCCGCCATATACGAAACAGAAAATCTGTTAATGACGCTTGATAAGTTAAAATACAAACAGTATATTTCAAAAGGACAGGAATCTCTGAATTTGAATTTCAACAAAGATGCACTCGATTATTTTCTGAAAGCCAAAGCGCTTGAAAAAGACAAAGTGGCTTTTCCCGATTATAATTTAAATTTTTACATTCAGTGTGTAGGAAAACCTTTGTTATTGGATGCTTTAAGTGAAGCAAAATTAAAGGCATGGAGCAACGACATACCCAAAGCTAAAAACCTTGAAAGAACCATAAAGCTTAATATTGCAACCTACTTACTCACGGAAGATTCAACTGTCATGTGCCAATATAATGATTTGGTCAACAGAATTAAAGATCAGGAATGTGCCAACCTTGATTTTGAAGTTGATAAAAAATTTCTTTCAGCCAAGAGGTTCATTGAACAGTCGGATTACATTACTGCTTTCGATATGCTTAAACAATCAAGGGAAACCCTTAGAAACCTTAATTATTGCCCGGCAGACTCATTAAAAATTATTTCATTACAAAAAGACATTTACGATTTGTATTGTTACCAAATAAATCAAAAATTAATAGCCGAAGCCATTTTAAATTTGAAATTTGAAAAATCCGACAGTCTTTTTAAGGCATCTCACAATTTATATGAAAGCAGCACAATTGTGAAAAGCAATCTTAAACCTTACCTGATAGAAGAAGTATTAAAAACCATTTATGATTGTTCTACTTTAAAACTCTTAGCTGAATATTATCTCGAAACAGCACAATTAGAGAACTCACTGGCGGCATTACAACGCGCTAAAGTATTTAATTGTAAAGTCATGGAATATAATGATATACAGAAAATTTTATCTGTCGCTATGGCAAGCAGAGACTACAAAGCCGTTAATAAATTGAATATTGAGACGCAATTTAAAAATTACAATTTAGAAAATGAATGGTTTGTAGTATTTAAAAAATCATATAAAAACAAGATTTTGAAATTAAAATTATTTTTAAAGTAATAAGAATCATAAAAAACTGTATTTTTGAATAGCTAAATAAAATCAAATATGAAAAAAAATTTTAATGCTCTTTCAATTGTCCTTTTTATATTGTTAGGTTTAGGTTCATGTGGTCTTTTTAAATCTAAGGAACAGGAAAAGCCAAAAGAAGTATTGCCAAAAGTTGAATCAATAAAAGATGCAACTGATTTAAACAATAAGCGCGTTGTTGTTGAAGGCGTGTATACGCCGGTTGACATACGATTAAAAAAAACAAGTTCACCCGTTTACACCGGACAAATAGCACTTAAACTTCCCGAAAACACGCTTGTATTCCTTTACCCGCCTACAAGCCCCGAAGCCAAGCGACCAAAAGCTGAAATTAAAGAAATGAATGGTCAGCAAGTAAGAATTGTAGGGATGATATTTAAAAATATGCCTACAAGCGATGCCATAAAAGCAAAATTACCACCAGCCATAATTGCCTCACCCTATTTGACCTATATTGAAAAAATAGAACTTGTAAATCCCCTACCACCTAAAAAAGGTCGTAAAAAGTAATTTTTTTTGTTAATTTTTTTTAAAAAGCTCACAATTGTAATTCGTTCAATATGAATGCATTATGATTATAAAAAAAGTTAATTTACTAAAAAGCGGTCTGTTTGTTAATATCTTACACAAATAGTTAAAAAAAAAAGTTTAAAAAAGTGAATTAGGTAATAAAAAATCACTTAAAATTGCAAGCTTTTTTAAAGACGCAAGGTAATAGATTTATCTTTTTGAATATCAATTAATTGTGAATTTTTAAAACAATATTTTTTAATTAAAAAAAGTAAAAACCACTAAAACAGAACAAAATTTATTTTAAATGATAAAAAACATTAATGAAGTTCAAAACATTGAACACGAACTACAAGAAACAGAAGAGCCTCCAAGTAGTTACAATTTTCTTAGAAGTGATATTTTATCGCGGGTGGAATCCCCAAAGCTCCAACTTAAGGTTTCTACCATCAATGCAAAATCCCGAAATTTTCTCAAAAAATTTTTCCCTTTAGCTACACTCGATGACTGGAACAGTTGGCAATGGCAAATTAAAAACAGCATTACAACTTTGTCTTCATTAGAGAAGGTTCTTAGTTTGAGTGAAGAAGAAAAAAGTTATTTTGAGCACAGGCTCATCAACAACATTTTACCGGTACGTATTACCCCCTATTATGCTTCTCTGCTTGATCCCAACGACAACAATCAGGCGTTAAGAAAAACTGTAGTTCCTGTAGTTGACGAGTTTCTCATTGGAAAAGGCGAAGAGTCTGACCCATTGGCCGAAAAGCAAGACCAGCCAAACAAAGTTAAATGTATTGTGCATAGATATCCTGACAGGGTATTGTTTTTAGTCACAGGTTTTTGCTCAACCTATTGTCGTTATTGTACCAGGTCGCACATGGTGGCCAAAGACAAATCGCATGTAGGTATTAAAGCATGGCAGGAAGGAATTAATTACATCCGAGAGCATCAGGAAATAAGAGATGTATTGATATCGGGTGGTGACCCGCTCACAATGCCCGATTCGCATATTGAATATTTGCTCTCAGAGCTGCGCAAAATTGAGCATGTCCAGATGATCAGGTTAGGTACTAAAGTGCCTGTAGTACTGCCTCAGCGTATTACCAAAAATCTGCTTTCCATCTTAAAGAAGTACCATCCTTTATACCTGAGTATTCATTTTACCCATTCCGATGAACTGACTCCTGAAGTTAAAGAAGCTTGTATTAAACTTGCCAATGCGGGCATACCCTTAGGTAGCCAAACCGTACTTTTAAAAGGTGTAAATGATGAAGCAGAAATTATAAAAAATCTCATGCATGATTTGCTAAAAATTAGAGTTCGACCCTATTATTTATATCAGTGTGACCCTATTCCTGGTTCGCAACATTTTCGCACTGCTGTTCAAAAAGGACTTGACATTATCTTTTCGTTAAGAGGTAACACAAGTGGCTATGCTATTCCGCATTATGTTATTGATGCGCCTGGCGGTGGTGGAAAAATACCTTTATTACCTGAATATCTTGTCAAGCATGAAAACGGTGAAGTTGTTCTCAAAAATTATGAAAACCGTTTGTTTGTTTATCCCGATGTTGACAATTAATATTTATTAGATGCTTGTTGGAATTACTTATGATTTGAAAACAGATTATCTCAAAATGGGATTTTCTGAAGAGGAAGTAGCTGAATTTGACACCGAAGAAACTGTTGACGGTATTGATAAAGCCATTCAATCTTTAGGCTATAACACTCAAAGAATAGGACATGTAAAAAACCTCATCAAACTAATAGGTGAAGGTCAAAAATGGGATTTGGTGTTTAATATCTGTGAAGGTGTAAAGGGAGCCGGCAGAGAAGCCCAGGTGCCTGCAGTATTAGAAATTTACAATATTCCCTATACTTTTTCTGATGTCTGTGTGATGTCTCTCACGCTTAACAAAGCCTTTACAAAACATTTGGTGATGAACGCAGGCTTTAAAACAGCCGATTTCAAATTAATAAATACCATTGAAGAACTTGAATATGTAAAACTGCCTTATCCTCTTTTTGTAAAACCCGTTCTTGAAGGCACAGGAAAAGGCATTGATCAGACATCTCTAGTAAAAGATAAAAAAGAATTGTACAATTCATGCCTCGACAGACTGAATAAAGGATATGCGCCATTACTTATTGAAACTTATCTTTCGGGCAGAGAGTTTACTGTAGGTATTGTTGGCACCGGTAATGACACAAGAATGGTTGGCGCAATGGAAGTGAATTTTAATAAAAACCTGAGTAATACTATTTATTCTTATGAGAATAAAGCACATTATGAAGGTAAGATTAAATATACAATTCCGGAAGAAGACATTCTTCAGGCTTGTGAAGAGATGGCATCAGGAATATGGAAGTTGCTGGGGTGTACAGATGCCGGACGTATAGATGTGCGTATGGATAATGATGGTTTGTTGAACTTTATTGAAATCAATCCACTGGCAGGATTAAACTATATACATTCTGATTTACCCATTATATGTTACCTGAATGGCTTGACATATGAATTCCTCATTCAGGAAATTATTAATTCAGCAAAAAAAAGATACAACCTTTAAAAGCAACACATGAACGTTATTATTTATCATAGTTTTGTTGCTCCAGATGCACCACTCGATGAGCTGGATGTATTGGATGAAGCAGCATTTTTTAAAGAAAATCTCGAAGCAGCCGGCTATCAGGTTATCACTAAATATTTTCCTTTTGATGTCAGAGAACTTAACACTGATAAAGAAACCCATCATCCAGTTTTTATTGTAAATCTTGTTGAAACCATTTATAATGACGGCAGACTGATACACGTGGCTCCCGCATTTTTCGATTATCTTAATGTGCCATATACAGGCTGTTCTTCAGAAAGTGTATATATAACATCTAATAAACTGACCACTAAACTGGTACTTACTGCAAATAACGTAAACACTGCCATATATTTACACAGAAATAATATTGACACAGCTTATGACTCAACATGTCAGTATCTTATAAAGTCAGTTTGGGAACACGCTTCAGTAGGACTTGATGAAAGCACTATAAAACTTTTGAATGGTAAAGAAGAAATTACTGCCGTGTTTAATAAAGCCAAAAGTGTCGGGAAAGAAGTTTTTGCCGAGCAATATATTGAAGGGCGTGAGTTTAATATAGCCATGTTAGGTGGTGAAGGCGGCCCGCAGGTGCTTTTTCCTGCAGAAATTAAATTTAACGATTTTCCAGAAGGCAAACTTAAAATAGTGGGATATCGCGCCAAATGGGTGGAAGATTCTTTTGAATACAAAAACACTGTGAGAACTTTTGATTATTCAAAAGATGATTTACCGCTGTTAGATGAACTGAAACAGATATGTCTGAAATGCTGGAAAATATTCAATCTGAAGGGATATGCCCGTGTGGATTTCAGAATAGACCGAAATGGCAAACCTTATGTACTTGAAATTAATGCCAACCCTTGTATATCCCCTGATAGCGGTTTTATTGCCGCCATTAATAGAAGTGGTATTACATATAAAGAATTGTTTCAGAGGATAATATATGATACGCTGCATTAAATGAATTAATGGCTAAATTGTTAAATTGTTAAAATATATTTTCAAATGATAAATATTTCCGATTTTCAAAAGTCAGAAGTGACATACAAATTCAGCATCAACAAGTCAGACAGGGACTGTATTAAGGATATACTTGGTTCAACGGGTTTTTTCTATGATTATGAAATTGAAGTTGCAGTAGAGATTGCCGATGAGTATCTCGAAAAAGAAGATCACAATGGGTATTACTTCATTGCTGCAATGTACAAAGGAAAAATGATCGGATTTTCAATTTATGGCTTAATCCCATGTACCAAAGATAGTTACGACCTCTATTGGATTGGAGTTCACAATGATTTCAGGGGCAGAGGCATTGGTATTAAAATTTTGGAAGAAACAGAAAAACATATAACAAACCTTCAGGGCAAAAGGGTTTATATAGAAACATCTTCAACCGAAAAATATGCCCCTACTCAAGGTTTCTACTTCAGGGCTGGTTATATCCTTGAAGCCCGACTCAAAGACTACTACAGAGAAGGAGATGACAAGTTGATGTATTCTAAGGTGTTAGTTTAGAATTTCATTTTAAAATCACCAACAATTATTGACCTCATCACCATTTTACTTCACAATCAACAGTTTCAACACAGTGCAAAATTTGTTGCTTTTCATTACCAATGCATAAAGGCCTTGAGATTTCAATTTCATGTTAAACCGGCATGTGCTGCAATTTCTTGAATAGTCTTCACTCCCTAGCCATTGTCCATCAGCAGCGTAAAGACTTACGGTATAAGGTTCTGCATTGTTAAAGCACGAAAAGAAAACATGGGCATCTTCTACATAAGCCCAAAACTCATTAGTACTTTGGAAATTAAGCCCCGTACAAAGATCAACTGTAAAATGTGAAGAATCAATTGAAACACAATTGTTTGTATCGGAAAATGCATACATCAATGCATGTTCACCAATGCCAGCATCAACCGGACTAAACATTCCATTTGTAACCCCATCACCACTGTAAGTACCCCCTGCAGGAGAACCCCCTAAAAGAGCCACAGCAGCATCGTAAATACAAAAACTTTGTTGAGTTGGTTGCCAATTAACAATAGGAAGGGCAGCGACAGTAATATTTTCTTGTACAACCGATGAACATTGAGTAGCAACATCAGTATATGTATAAAAGATGTTATAAACACCTGGAGAAAGACTGTCGGTACTAAAAGCAGGAGTGTTATTAATTATTCCTGTACCAGAATATACTCCTCCTGTAGGTTGGGCTTCTGAAAGTTGCGAAACCCCACTACCAACACACAAAATCAAATCATTTTGTGACCACAAAACAGAAGGTAATGGATTGATGTTAAACCCTGCACTGTCAGAAAAAATACCCAAACTGCACTGTAAATTTGTAATTTCACAAGTATATGTTTTCCCATTTAAAGAAGTATTCAAAGGTGTAAAATGAAGCTGGGGTGAGTTGTAGCCCCACAAACTTAGTGTGTTTGATGTAAGTGGGTCGCCGTCCTGATACCACAAGTAAGTGTAAAGAGACGGATTGAGAACATCTACAGCAATTGAAGCACTGTCGTTTTCACAAAATGTGCCTCCAAAATCCTGCGCAAGCACCTGTGCTTCCGGCACCACTCTGACAAGGGCACTGTCAGTTAAAGCATCGGAAAGCGGCGTACAACCTGTCACACGACATCTCACCCAAATACTGTCTAATGAAGACATGGCATCAATAATCTTCAGAAAACGCCCGTTGGTTTCTAATAAACCTGCTTGCACAACAAGTGGTTCAAATCCATTCACACCTCTTATTTCCCATGAATAAGTGGCACCTGTATCAGTAGAATTAACCTGCAGAGAATCTGTTGCACCCTGACAGATTGTTTTATTAACAGGTTGTGTTGTAATGACAGGTCCTGCATATAGTATGGCTGTATTTCCATAGCCTCTGGGAGAGCAATAGTCGTTAATGTAGGAGCGAAAACGATAGCCATTCATTGCTTGTGTCACCGTTTTTATTCTAAGGGTTGAAAAATAAGAGGAAGTAGAATATCCTGTACTGTAATTACTAATTTCATAATTTTTATCCCAGATGCTTATATCGTGCCAGCCGCTTCCGTCGAGAGAATCGATTTGCCAACCACCATACCAGCTATACTGAAAATTGTAATTAACAGAATTTGTAAACCATATATTCAAATTGGCACTATCGCCGGGACACTTGTGCTTGTTTTCTGTTATACCCATAATAAGAGGTGCCGAGAGGTTGTTATGCACCACCACATTTACACAATCAGCTGCCAAACAGCCATAAGGGCTAACGGCTTGTATTTTTAGCAATCCCTGAACAGGTAATATCGAAGCTTCATTGTTATAAAAATTATACAACTGGGTTGGAGATGTTGTAGTGTAGCTATTGAGGGGACTTCCAAACACTACAGGCATTGTATCACCATCACACAGGTGTGTCCGCCAGTAACTGTAGTATAGGTCCTGCTTAGGCAAGTATATATAAGGCTTCCCTCTTGCAAAAACGCTAACAGTATCAATTGCTGAGCATCCATTGTAAGTAGCAGTTACAATATATTCGGTTGTATAAGGAGGCTTTAAATATGGATTTTGAGCTGTTGATGTATTGATAAATGCAGCAGGAGCCCAGATAAATGTAGCTGTTGGCTGATTACATATGGTATTGATCTGTATGCTGTCACCACCACAAAACTGAACACTCTGAGGTAAAGAAACAATAATGTCGTGATTAGAATAAGAAACCTCTACCGTATCGGTTTGCATACAACCCTGATAAAAGCCATAAAAAACATACATTTGTGGCATACCCGGATTTACATAGGGCGTTTTAGAACCATTGGATGAAAAACCCAAATCGGGAAACCATCCAAAAGTAACACCTGATGTCGGTGTCGTGCTGCCATTTAGTTGTATGCTTGTACCACAAGAGGTTTGCTTATCGGCACCGGCACTTACATTAAAAGGGGCAGTCTGCATAAAAGGAGAAAAACGCACACAAAATATTTTTGCGTTGCTTAATGAATTAGTAAGTGTTTCGGGATACCAGGTTTGTTGACCTTTGAAATTTCCCCAAAGCAATTGATTGCCACTATTGTCGAAAAGGACACATCCATTATAATAGTTATCGGAAGAGGTGTTGACAAGTTTGTTGACCCTACCCCATATTGTATGACCCAAAGTGTCAAAAACAACATTGAAGGCCCTGTAACTTCCTCCGCTTAGCGTACTGAAGAGGGGGTAATCGCCGGCATAAGGCTGATTGCTGTACAATGAACCGCTGACTGCAATTTTACCATTATAGTATGAAATCCGATTGGCTATTTCAGAACTGTTCTGCCCTCCAATGGTTTTAAGCCATAAATTTTCACCTTCCCCATCGAACATGGCAACAAAACCATTGCCGTCGGCACTGTAATAACTGTGAGGTTCGAGGTTAAGCATGCCAGCAATTTGTCCTGTCAGCAAAAATTTGTTATTTCCGGCAGGGCAGGCATCGTAGGCATACAAGGTGCTGCTTGAAAAATTACTTCCTGCCATCCGACCCCAGATACAATGACCATCGATACTACTGTATTTGGCATAAAACATGGCATTGCCTGTAGTGCTTCCAGGAATACCTGTAAATTCATCAAATTTAAATACCGATGTGGATTGATTGGTATGACCAAAAACGATTATATCTCCCGAATTATCTGTTAAAACATTCATAGCGGCATCATCCTGAGGTGTGCCCATTGCTTTGAGAAAGAGTGTCTGACCTTGCGAATTCAGCTTCATCAGAAAAGCATCATTGTCCCACATATTCCACCCACCGTAGTTTTCAACAGCAAAATCACCAATTTTAAAAGCGTTATCTTCGAAAGTGCCAACAACATACACATTACCTGAAGCATCAGAAGTAACATCATTAGCTTGACAGTCGGCACTCATCCAATCACTTACACGTGTCCAGATATGCTGTAAAGAAGAATCAAAGCGCGATACAAAAGTTCTGTTGCGGGTTGCTGAAGGTAGCAAGTTGTCACCAATCATTACTGTTGACCCTTTCCAGTATCCTGTTATGAATACACTATTATCAGAGCCAACATGAATTTTTTTAATAACACAAATATCACTGCTGTTGGTGTACCATGCAGCCAGCTTTCCACTGAGAATTGCTCCAGATGAATCAAATCGGGCTAAAAGATAATGGTAATAACCACTATCAGGAAAAACCGTCGTTCCCATTGCAAGAGATGCATCGCCATAGGAAGCGCAAATGGCAAAGGTACCATCGTTATAACGATCACCATCAGCAACTGACTGGTATTGAGAGTTACCACCGAACGATTTCACCCATAGGGCTTTGTCGCAGTTTTGCGCATGAGTTAATAATGTCAGTGAAATAAAAAAGAAAGTTAAGATATTTCGAATAAAGTCCATAAAGTTATTTTTAAAACTGTAGTTAATAAATAATGAACAAGAAGTGTGCTTTATAAATCTTATTTACATCAAAATATTCATCAAAAGCAGCATCAGCATGAACAAAAATAAACATTTAATTTAAAACCATGGTATTTGTAATACAATTTAATAAAGCAGGCTACAAAGTATTAAAAGTATTAAAAATATTAAATTATCTTAAATTGAAAAATAAATAATCAAAAACTCTTGACTTCGCCTCTTCAATGTATTACCTTTGCACTTTTGTTTTCAAAATTATCAAAATAAACTAAAAATACCCACATGAAATTATCTGATTTTAGATTTCATCTGCCCATTGAATTAATTGCACAGTACCCTACCGAAAAAAGAGATGAATGCCGTCTCATGGTCTTAGACCGAAAAACCAAAACAATTGAGCATAAACTTTTCAAAGACCTTGTCAATTATTTTGGTGAGGGTGATGTAATGGTGGTAAATAACACCAAAATTTTCCCTGCCCGCCTATACGGTGTAAAAGAAAAGACTGGTGCTAAAATAGAAGTATTCTTATTGAGAGAACTTAACAGAGAATCGAAGTTATGGGATGTAATTGTTGATCCGGCAAGAAAGATTAGAATTGGCAACAAATTATATTTTGGTGATGATGATAATCTGGTAGCAGAAGTTATAGACAATACCACATCCAGAGGAAGAACCCTGCGTTTTCTTTATGAAGGCAGTTTCGAGGAATTTAAAGCCATCATTGACGATTTGGGAGAAACACCTTTACCAAAAATTATTAAAAGACCTACCGAGTTCGAAGACAGGGAGCGCTACCAAACCGTTTTTGCTAAATACGAGGGTGGTGTGGCTGCCCCTACTGCAGGAATGCACTTTAGTAAAGAATTAGTAAAACTGATGCAGATAGAGGGTGTAAATTTTGCTGAAATCACACTACATACAGGGCTAGGTAACTTCAGAGCTATTGAAGTTGAAGACTTGAGCAAACACAAAACAGATTCTGAAGAAATTGAAATCAATCAGTTGTCAACAGATATAATTAATGAATCGAAAGACATGAGGAAAAAGGTTTGTGCTGTTGGAACCACCAGTCTTAAAACTCTGGAATCTTCAGTTACCATTTCCGGCAGAATAAAGCCCTATAAAGGATGGACTAATAAATTTATATTTCCTCCCTATGATTTCAAAATTGCCAATGCTTTAATTACTAATTTTCATTTACCTCAGTCGTCATTGATGATAATGTGTGCTGCTTTTTGTGATGTTGATTTCCTGATGAAAGCATATAAAGAAGCCGTTAATGAAAATTACAGATTTTTTACTTTTGGTGATGCAATGCTCATATTATAGTATTACTATTTGAAAAAATTTCTTATTATAGTAGCCGGTGGATCAGGAACGAGAATGCAGCGCGAAGTTCCTAAACAATTTATTGAATTGTGTGGCAAACCCATTTTAATTCATACTATAGAAGCATTCGAAAAAGCAACAACCTGGTCTGAAATTATTGTTGTTCTTCCAGAAGAACATTTTAATTTGTGGAAAGAGCTGTGCCTGAAATACAATTTTTATGTTGCTCATAAAATTTGCAGAGGTGGAAAAATGCGTTTTAATTCGGTTAAAAATGGATTAGACGAAATACATGAAGATGGTATCGTTGCCATTCACGATGCTGTAAGACCACTTGTCAGCACAAATGTAATAATCAATTGTCTTGAGGCAGCTGAACAACATGGAAGTGCCATACCTGTTGTTTCCATAAAAGATTCAATACGTATAATTGAAGGTGATAAATCTTTTGCTCACAACAGAGAAAAGTATAAATCAGTACAAACACCTCAATGCTTTAGATCTGATATTATAAAGAAAGCCTATGATTGTGAATATGATAACTTGTTTACTGATGATGCTTCTGTGGTAGAAAAACAAAATTTTAATGTGTTGCTTGTAGATGGTAATGACGAGAATATCAAAATAACCACACCTTATGACCTAGTTGTTGCAGAAGCCATCATTAGAAGTAAATCAATAAATGGCAGTTGATTTTTTCTTTTCAAATACCTTAGTGATATCATGAAAAAAATATATTTGCTTTTACTATCCCTTCTGACAAGCATACTTTTAAGCTTGGCCTGGCCTGCCAATGGTTTTTCATTTTTGATGCTTATTGCTTTTGTACCCCTTCTTTTTGTTGAAGATTATTTATATAAAAACAAAAGTCATAGCAGTCGTTTTTCAGTATTGCTCTATGCTTATTTGAGTTTTATTCTTTGGAATATCGTTACTACCTGGTGGATTTACTATGCCTCATTGCCTGGTGCAGTAGCAGCCATTGTTTTAAACAGTTTGTTTATGGCTTTGGTATGGTTCTTTTTTCATGTCACAAGGCGCAATATTTATAAAAACCATCTGATAAAAAGCAATTATGGATATTTAGCTTTAATTGCCTATTGGATTGCTTACGAATATTTCCATTTAAACTGGGATTTGTCGTGGTCGTGGTTAAACCTTGGCAACGGCTTTTCTAATTATTACCAATTCGTACAATGGTACGAGTACACAGGAACAATGGGAGGCAGTATATGGATACTATTATCAAACATACTTGTATTCATCTGTATCAAAGATATTATCGAAAAACCTGTAAAAAGCAGAAAAGTCAGAATAATCAATCTGGCCACCACATTGATTGTAATCATCATTCCAATGATAATTTCAATTGTAATTTACAAAAATTACAAGGAGAAAAACAATCCTGTGGAAGTTGTAGCAGTACAGCCAAATATAGATCCTTATAACGAGAAGTTTGGCGGCATGACTACAGAACAACAAATTGACAAGATGCTTAATCTGGCCAAAACAAAAATAAATTCAAACACACAGTTTATTGTTGCACCCGAAACAGCTTTGCCCGAAGGGGCATGGATGGATGCTCTGAATGATGTACCAAGCATTAAAAAAATCAGGGCATTACTTACAGAGAATCCACAAATTAGCGTGGTTATTGGTGCCAGTACTTATAAACTCTACGATGAAAAAGAAGGTTCTGTTACTGCCCGACAATATCCGGGACTCAAAGCCACTTATGATGCTTACAACTCAGCGCTTTATTTAGATACTTCCTTAAATATCGGTGTTTACAACAAATCTAAATTGGTTCCTGGAGTTGAAAAAATGCCCTATCCCAAGGTTTTTGGTTTTCTGGAAAAGTTTGCCATTGATTTAGGGGGTATGTCAGGAACACTTGGCACTCAGGATGAACGCAGTGTTTTTAAAAATGCAAAAAACATTAAAGTAGCACCTGTTATATGTTACGAATCTATTTATGGAGAGTTTTTAACGGGTTATGTGAAAAATGGTGCCCAGCTGATATTTATTATCACAAATGATGGTTGGTGGAATGACACCCCCGGTTACAGGCAACACTGCACCTATGCAAGTCTCAGAGCAATAGAAACAAGAAGAAGCATTGCCAGATCTGCTAACACAGGTATTTCGTGTTTCGTCAATCAGCGGGGAGACAGATCTCAAATGACCAAATGGTGGGTAGCAGATGTCATTTTACAAAGTATAAACGCTAATGATGACATGACATTTTATGTTAAACACGGAGATTTTTTGGGCACGTTCTCAAATTACCTGAGCCTTCTGATGACTTTGTTTACTATTGTTTCAATTGTTGTAAACCGAAGAAACGCAATCAATAAATAGTTCACTTCCCATTTCATTGTCAATTATTCATTGCCCGTTGACATTTCTTTGTCCCCTGACACAGAATATCAATTAAGTGATAAATATTCATCATTTTTTCAATTTCAATCAATTAATAAACACTAATTTTGCAAAAAATTTCAAACTCCATCTCATTCTTTTCAAAATGCACAATATCAGAAACATAGCAATAATTGCACACGTCGATCACGGCAAAACAACACTCGTTGACAGAATACTTTTTCAGGTAAAACTATTTCGCGACAATCAGGAAATGGGCGATTTAATATTAGATAATAACGATCTTGAGCGTGAACGTGGCATTACTATTCTGGCCAAAAATGTTTCTGTTAAATATAAAGGCATTAAAATAAACATCATAGACACCCCCGGTCATGCTGATTTTGGTGGCGAAGTGGAACGTGTACTCAATATGGCCGATGGTGTATTGTTGCTTGTTGATGCTTTTGAAGGGCCCATGCCACAAACAAGAGTTGTATTGCAGAGAGCTATAGAATTGGGGCTCAAACCTATTGTTGTGGTCAACAAGGTGGACAAACCCAACTGCCGCCCTGATGAAGTACAGGAAGCCGTTTTTGATTTGATGTTTAACCTCGGAGCGTCAGAAGAGCAACTGAATTTCCCCACAATTTTTGGTTCTTCAAAACAAGGATGGATGTCGGACCACTGGGAAAATCAAACAACCGATGTGTCATATTTGCTCGACACTATTGTACAACATATTCCCAGAGCAATATACGAAGAAGGCACACCTCAGCTGCAAATCACTTCCCTCGATTACAGTTCTTATGTTGGACGTATTGCTGTTGGGAGATTATCAAGGGGCATGCTACAGGTAGGGATGCCGGTATCATTGGTTAAAAGAGATGGCATTATCACCAAGTCAACAATAAAAGAGCTTTATACTTTTGAAGGTCTTGGCAAAGAGCGCATTAAGACACCTGTTTACGCAGGCGATATTATTGCTTTGATGGGTATAGATGATTTTGAAATTGGTGACACGGTAGCTGATTTTGAAAACCCCGAAGGCCTTCCTCCAATAAGGATTGAAGAGCCTACCATGAGCATGCTGTTTACCATTAACAATTCCCCTTTCTTTGGCAAGGAAGGAAAATTTGTCACTTCAAGGCATATACGCGACAGACTTTACAAGGAAACTGAAAAAAACCTTGCTTTACGTGTTGAGGACACCGAATCGCCCGATGCTTTATTGGTTTTTGGACGTGGTATTCTTCACCTTTCTATTCTGGTAGAAACCATGCGACGTGAAGGTTATGAGTTTCAACTCGGGCAACCTAAAGTTATCATTAAAATTATTGACGGTGTAAGACACGAGCCTGTTGAAAGTCTCACAGTTCAGGTACCCGAGGAGTTTGCAGGTAAAGTAATTGAGCAAGTCACTTTACACAAAGGGGAACTCACAGAGATGAATTCTAAAGGAGACAGAATGCATCTTGAATTTACCATTCCTTCACGCGGAATCATCGGATTAAGAAACAATATCCTCACAGCCACAGAAGGTGAAGCTATAATGGGACACCGATTCAAGAATTTTGAGCCATGGAAAGGTGAAATTAATGCCCGCAACAGTGGGGCGCTCATCGCTATGGAAACAGGAACTGCCATTCCTTTCTCCATTTTTAAACTGCAGGACAGAGGTAAGTTTTTTATTTATCCCAACGAAGATGTGTATGCAGGTCAGGTAATTGGTGAAAACAGCAGGGCTACTGACTTGGTAATTAATGTCAATAAAACAAAAAAACTTACCAATATGCGGGCTTCAGGTTCAGACGAGAAAGTAATGATAATACCTGCCGTTCGTTTTTCGCTTGAAGAATATATGGAATACATCAGAGAAGATGAATACCTCGAAGTAACACCCCGCACATTGCGCCTGCGAAAAATTTTACTCAGCGAACACGACAGAAAAAGAGTGGCTAAAACGAAGTAAAAATAGTCAGAAGTCAACAGTCCACAATTAGCAAATTGCTGACAACAGATTGCCGACTGCCGACTTTTCTTAACTTTTCCCTATTTCATCAACATCTCAATATCCTCAACTTCTTTAGGTATAGGTTTTCCAAATACTTTATAGCCGGTTTCAGTAACCAGCACGTCATCTTCAATGCGAATGCCGCCAAAATCTAAGTATTCACTTACTTTCTCATAATTTATAAACTGCGAAAACTTATTTTCTTTTTTCCACTGATCTATCAGTGCAGGAACGAAGTAAATTCCGGGTTCAACAGTAAGCACAAAGCAGGGCTGAAGTTCACGGGCAAGTCGCAGATAAGCTGTACCAAACTGGTCAATTTTCTTAACCTTCTCATCATATCCCACATAGTTCTGACCCAAATCTTCCATATCGTGCACATCAATACCCATCATATGCCCTAAACCGTGAGGAAAAAACAAGGCATGGGCACCCTGAGCTACAGCTTCATTCATATCCCCTTTCATAAGTCCTATGGCTTTTAAGCCATCAGCAATGATTTTAGATGCAAACAAATGCACACTCTGATAAGTAATACCCGGTTTTATCATTTTAATAGATTCATTGTTGGCTTTGAGTACAATTTCATAAATCTCCTTTTGTCTGGCAGAAAATTTTCCACCTACAGGATAGGTTCGGGTATGGTCGGTACAATACTGAGTTGGTGATTCAACACCGGCATCGACCAATACAAGATCGCCGTTTTTAAGCTGGTTGCCATGATAATGATTATGTAAGGTCTGACCATTTTTAGTTAAAATAACCGGAAATGAAACCACACAGCCATGAGATAATGCGATGCCCTCCATGGCACCTGCAATTTCTCTTTCATAAACACCCTCTTTGGCCATTTTCATTCCTGTGGTGTGCATAAGATAAGCCACTTCCATGGCTTTTTCAATTTCATCAATCTCAACATCTTCCTTTATTGAGCGAAGGTCTATAATGGCTTTTATGAGTTCTAAAGAGGAAGCATCTTTCTGTTGTTGTGGTTTGATGCCAAGCAATGTTTCTAAAAAAATGGCATTATCAGCACGATAGGGAGGTAAAAAATGAATTTTCCTTGAAGCAGCATTTTTCTTAATATAGTTTTCCAACTCTCCAAATGGCTTTGTATGCATCATGCCGCACAGCATACCTCTTTCTTTTACCGATGGCTGAGGCCCCATCCATATTATATCGTCAATATCAACATCATTACCGAAAAGTATTTCCTCTCCGCTTTCCACATCTATTATAGCAGCTAAAGATGGATCGTTAAGCCCATAAAAATACAGAAAACTACTATCCTGCCTGAAATGATAGGTATTGGCAGGATAATTCATCGGCATGTCGTTGTTGCCCAAAAGCAAAATAATACCACTTTTAATTTTAGATTTCAGAACATTTCTTCTGTTTGTATAAGTTTGTGCTTGAAACATTTTTTTATATTTTAAAGTTTATATTTTATTCTTATTTCATGATTGATTCAATTTCATCTATTTCGATGGGAATATTCTTAGACAGATTCACAGGTCCTTTTTCGGTAATTAAAATATCATTTTCAAGTCGAATCCCAATCTGCTCTTCAAAAATGTAAATACCGGGCTCACATGTCACTATCATTCCGGGTTTAAGAGGAATGTATCTGTGTCCTATATCATGGGCATCCATTCCCAAAAAGTGAGATACTCCGTGAGGATAATATTTTTTATACAACGGACTGTCGGGGTTTTGCTTTTTAACATCCTTCAATTTCAATATCCCCAGATTAATTAACTCCTCTTCAATAATAGCAGCCACTTCTGCATTGGCAGTAATAATTGTCTTACCTGTTACTAAAAGCTTTTCAGCTCTTTTCAACACATTTAAAACAGTATTGTATATTTTCTTCTGTCGGGGATTAAATTTTCCGCTTACAGGCAATACCCTGCTTATATCTGATGTATAATGATACAACTCAGCACCCATATCAATCAGCAACAAATCTCCTTTTTTACAAACCGCTTCGTTCTCGTGATAATGCAGATAACAGGCATTTAAACCGGAAGCTACAATGGGATTAAAACCATGATGCCGGGCATTATTCTTTGTGAAATGATATGATATTGTAGCTTCTACTTCATATTCAAACATACCGGGTTTTAATGTTTCTGCTGCATTAACAAATGCTTTGTTTGTGATATCAATTGCATTCTTTATAACTTTTATCTCTTCCTCACTTTTTTGAATCCTTAACTGCAGAAACAATGGATAAGCCCTGTTGTAGTTGTGAAGCGGATATGCATTAGTAATTCGTTTTAAAAACCTCAGGTTTTTGTAATCATCAAAACCCGAATAACCGCCATATTCATTATAATCGAGATAGACATTCTCTGCCATAGCCATAGCATCTCGCAGTATTGTTTCAAAACTGCTTATCCACTGCACACTTTTAATTCCTGAAATGGCTGTGGCTTCCTCTTTCGACAAGCGCCTGCCATTCCACACTTCCAATGCTTCATTCCTGTCACTGATAAAGAGCATTTCCCTGTAAGAAGGATTGGGACTATCGGGAAAAAGAAACATAACTGTTTCTTCCTGAGCAATACCGGTAAGATAAATTAAATCGGGGTTGGGTTTATGATGGAAAAACTGATCGGCAGAACGTGGCAGGGGATCAAGGGTGTTGATTATAGCCAATGATGCAGGTTTCAGCAAATCAATAAATTGTTTGCGATTGTTTGTGTAAAATGATGAACTGATTTTTTCGGATGCCATATTATTTGTTTTTAAAATGGATTATAAAGCTAAGTAATTTTTTAATAACAAATAAAATTACTTAAAAACATATAACATTTAAAGTTTTTATTGCAAATATTTATTATTTTTGCAACCCCATAACACGGGATGTTAGCTCAGTTGGTTTAGAGCATCGCATTGACAGGGCGGGGGTCAGCAGTTCGACTCTGCTACATCCCACTTATTTTTTCACCTCCCCTTCTCTTTTCCCATAAATACAATTTTATAATATTGGCTGTTTTCTCTATTTGATACTTTAAACTGATATATCCCACGGTCGAATGAAGCCATGTCAATACGATTATGTCCGGCTTTTAAATTTTGACACACTAACAATTTCCCGTCAATTGAAAAAATTTCAACATTATAATCATTTGAATTAGTGCTTATTTCAATATTTACTATATCACTTACCGGATTAGGAAAAATGTTGATATTTTGGTCATTGACTGTTTTTTCGATACCTGCTTTATTAACACAAAAAGGAATGGTATCTGCAAATCCGAAGTTACCACTGCCCGACCCTAAGGTGTCGCCCATTAAAAGAAACGTATAATTTCCCGGAGGCGACACCAGACCATCTCCTGCTGTATCAGATATGACAAAGTTGTAACATCCATTGGGAAGGCAAAATATTTCGGTATAGGTTGTCTGGGCTGTCATGTTTGCACTTTCATAAAGCACTGTGCCAGCCGAGTCAAGCAAAGCCCACGATGTTTCATCGGGATGGTTGTCAGTGGTTATTTCAAAATGAACACTATTGCCAAAAAGTGCATCAAAGCTCACAGAAAGTGTATCGTTTGCATTGTTCAGGTCTGTACTGTTGTTAGGATTAGTAATATAAATTACCAGATTTTGCATTCCCTCATTAAGTATGATATTGGGCATATAAACAGTATCTGTTTCAAAAAAATCAAGATTGCCTGTCCAGTTTATAGTTTGGACAAGTGTTGAATTATTCAGGCAATTAATTTTCAGCGAATTAATCGGGACTGAGCCTTTGTTTTTGATGACAATTACAGGAGCCACATCAAGCTGACATATTGCTGATGTTGTTGGTAAAATAATTTTTGTAATCGCTGCATCAAAAGTATAAAGTGCGTTATTAAAATCCTCACCATCGAGTGTCAATGAGCCGGTGCCGTCGGGGTCCAACCAATCCTTTAGCCTTTTGTCTGGTGTAGCACCTGTATTCCACGAATAGGCAAATTTACCGAAAGAATCATATTCGGTAGGATTAGAACAAGAAGCATAGCCCCCATGCAACTGTCCTATTATTCTTTTGTGTTTATCAAACAAGGGAGAGCCTGATGAACCACCCTCAGTAGTGCCGGCATCCCACGAAAGCACATGCCAGTGGTCGCTACCGGGACCAGTATATCCCGATGAAACTACTGTGTCATAATCAAAAGTAATTTTTTTAATATCGCCCGAAGGATGGTGAATATCCACACAACTGTCGGAAGGACTATCAATGGCATTCCAGCCTGCATAAAAAACATTGTATGAAGCCGGAGGTATTGAATTTAATTCTAAGAGTGCAAAATCCGACTGACTGTCCTTGGCCCTAATAACACTTCCTTGAACAGTCTGACTTGTGGGCCCGTCAACATCAATACAAGCCGGACTTTCATAGTTAAACATAAAAATCCATGTATTTGAGGTGGCACCAGACAAACAGTGATTAGCAGTTAAAAAATAAGGCGTACCATCCTGTCTTACATTATTTATCATTGAGCCTGAGCAAATCCTTGTATTATTTGAAGTTAATATCATGGCAACAGCTCTTTTCTGATTTTGCCAGTCAGCACCCTGCGGACAATTGACATTGATATTGCAATTACCCGATTGCCCATAATTTTTGACCATTCCAAACAGATTGCGGTAGGCATGTATAACAAAGGATATTTCAAAGGATGATAGGCTTTTAACATTATTTGGCTCATACAATTCAAAAGTAACCGCATCCCCACTTAATGGAGAACTTGCAAATACTTTTTCGATGTTGTTGTTTAAACTCGTAAAACTGCCCAGAAACTGATGCGCTTCATTAAAAATAAATAAACGGGCACCCCTGGGCAAATAAAAATTCTTTAAAATAAAATTGAGTGAAAAAGCCCCCTCCGATTTTATCTTCAAACGCCACAACCGGTCACCATTGGCCAAATTTTCCCATTGTCCCGAATTTGTTAAATTAAAATGTGTCGGAATGTCAATACCAAAACGCAAAGGAATGTCCTTGGCTTTAAGCTCTAAATCATCTTCTGCTATTAGCGATTCTATGTCAATTTTATTTAATGTATTTAAAATTATTTCTTCGGATAGCTTGTTTTCCTGAAAAGAATATGGATACCCGCCATGACTTATCTGACAAAAAATTTGTAATGAAATTAAAATGTTGACAAGAATGAATATAGATTTACGAATCATAAGTTTAAACTTAAAAATTAGACAATAGCAAATTTACTTATTTTAAGCAAAAATGTTGAATTAGAATTTATTTTAAGATGGCAATAAGTATTTAATTAATTTGTTTTTATAAATTTGGTGAAAATTTTAATATAAACTATAATTATGAAGCGCTTTCCAATTCTTTGCATGTTTTTACTCTGCATTTCCAATCTGGCTTTAGCTCAGGTCAATGAAAAAGAAATATATCTGGCTGATATTTGGGCAACCGGTAAGTTTGTGTCTGCATCAATCAACGACAACACCCCCATGAATGATGATGAGCATTATACGGTTCTTGAAAACAGTTTTCAAATAAATGAATACGAATATAAAACTGCCAATAAGTCGAGAACCATCGTTGACTTTTTCAATGTTTTCAGAGAAGCCTCTCTAAAAGTCAAAGCCATAAATAGCTACAGTTTCTCTGATGACGAATCGAAGATTCTTATTGCAACTGAAACCGAATCAATTTACAGACATTCAAAAGCTTCGGTATATTATGTCTATGACCTTAAGTCGAAAAAACTGGCACGTCTTGCTGAAAATGGAAAGCAGCGACTGGCAAGTTTTTCACCCGATGGAAACAAAGTGGCTTATATTTTTGAAAACAACATTTATATTAAAGATTTGCCAACAAATAAACTGGTGCAGGTCTCTACTGATGGTAAAATTAATGAAATAATCAATGGTGCAACCGACTGGGTCTATGAAGAAGAATTTGATCTTTCGCAAGGCTATATGTGGTCGCCCGATGGCGAAAACATAGTATATTACCGATTTGACGAAACCAATGTGAAAGAATTTGGCCTGACAATGTATGGCACCCTTTATCCCGAAGAATACAAATACAAATATCCCAAAGCCGGTGAGGACAATTCTATAATTTCTATACATATATATAATATAGCATCAACAAAAACCACAAAGGTTGAAATTGGTGAAGGAAAAGATCAGTATATCCCCAGAATTAAATGGACAAAAGACCCCAAAAAATTTGTCGTTTACAGAATGAACCGTTTACAAAATCATCTCGAAATTCTTATAACTGATGTGGCAAGCGGCAAAACCGATCTTATGTATGAAGAAAAAAACAAATGCTATATTGAAATAAATGACAACCTTTTATTTACAGATGATGGCCAGTTTTTCTTTATCACCAGCGAGAGCAATGGCTACAATCACATCTACAAATACGATTTAAGCGGCAAACTTTTCAATCAGGTAACCAATGGAGAATGGAATGTTATTGAAGTTTTGGGTTACAAAGCCAATGACAATTTAATTTACTACACTTCCAATCAAGGCTCTCCCATGAATATTAATGTAAATGTCATTGGCTTTAATGGAGAAAACCCCACCCAATTATCAGTCAATGAAGGACAAAATATACCCTCATTCAGCAAAGGCTTTAAATATTTTATCAATAAATTTTCTGATATAAACACCCCTCCCGTTTATTCAATCAACCTGTCAAAAAATGGTACTCCTTTAAAAACCATTGAAGATAATATTACTTTAATAGATACCTTAAAAAAATTAGAAATTAATAAAGCAACATTCTTTACTTTTAAAAACACTGACAATATCGACCTCAATGGCTGGATGATAAAACCCTTTAACTTTGATCCTGCAAAAAAATACCCGGTACTCTTTTATGTTTATGGGGGACCCGGTGCACAAACAGTAGAAAACAGATGGGATGGTTACGACTATATGTGGTTTCAAATGCTGGCTCAAAAAGGGTATATTGTGGTTTCTGTCGATAACAGAGGTACACCAGGCAGAAGTGAAGCCTTTAAAAAATCCACCTACCTGCAATTAGGAAAGCTGGAAACCAACGACCAGATAGATGCCGCCAAATATTTAGCGACCCTGCCTTATATAGACAAAGACAGATTGGGCATGTTCGGCTGGAGTTATGGAGGGTATTTGACCATACTTTGCATGACTAAAGGAGCTGATTATTTCAAAACAGGTATCGCAGTGGCACCTGTTACCAACTGGCGTTTTTACGACTCCGTTTATACTGAACGGTTTATGGGTCTTCCCAAAGATAATGCTGATGGCTACGACAGCAACTCCCCTATCAATCATGCGAAAAAATTAAAAGGAAAATTACTTTTGGTTCATGGTTCTGCCGACGACAATGTGCATTTTCAGAACACCATGGAAATGACCACTGCACTTGTGAATGCCAACAAACAATTTGACATGCACATCTATACCAATAAAAATCATGGCATCTACGGAGGTTACACCCGTCTGAATTTATTTCAGAAAATGACAGATTATATTTTAAACAATTTATAATATTTATTTTTCTATTTAAAATTTTTATATCTTTGCACTCCCATTTTTGGGTTTTATTATTAATTTTTTATTTACAATTTAAAGAAAGTGAGTGTTAAATTATGATTATTGTTCCGGTTAAAGAAGGCGAAAACGTTGACAAAGCGCTGAAAAAATTAAAACGCAAGTTTGAAAAAATGGGCATTGTCAAGGAATTACGCGAACGTCAGAAATTTTCAAAGCCATCTGTTATAAGAAGGCATGAGTTAATTAAAGCACGTTATATTCAAAAACTTAGAAACGAGCAATACTCCTAAAAGTTTTTTTTAAAAATTGCTTTGATTTTATTTATTAATAACTTTACGTTTTTAATAATTAATCAAAGCAATTTTTTTTGTTATGATTGAAGAACTTATTATATCATTTGACAATTACCTGCGTTTCGAAAAACGCTTCTCAACACATACTTCAGATGCCTATCTGCAAGATTTAAAACAATTTCAAATATACCTTAACACACAATATAATATTAATAAAATAGATGAAGTTGATTTTCAAATAATTCGCTCATGGTCTGTCAGCTTACTTGAAAACAATATATCTCCCCGTTCTGTAAATAGAAAAATCTCTGCTTTAAAAAGTTTTTACAGGTTTTTATTAAAAAATGGCATCGTTTTAAAAAATCCTATGCTAAAAATAATCTCACCGAAAACTTCAAAAAAATTACCTGTCTATGTGGAACAGGAAAAAATGAATTCGCTCTTTGAAGAAATACAATTTGAAGATTCGTTTAAAGGCATAAGAGATAAAGCCATTTTAGAATTATTTTATGCCACAGGGATACGTTTGTCAGAACTCTGCAATATTAAAATTTCAGATATAAATATTTATAATTCACAAATTAAAGTTTTAGGAAAACGAAATAAAGAACGTATTATTCCGTTAACCAATAATTTGAAAAATGTTTTTTCAGGATATATTGATGCGAGATCACAAGTATCTAATATTCAAGATGATAGTTTATTTATTACAGAAAAAGGAAAAAAAATCTATCAAAAGCTTGCATATCGCATCGTAAATTACTATCTTAGTATGGTTACTACAATAAGTAAAAAGAGCCCACATGTTTTACGACACACATTTGCCACACACATGCTTAATAATGGTGCTGAGCTTAATGCCATCAAAGAAATTCTGGGTCATGCAAACCTATCAGCGACACAAGTTTACACACACAATACCGTAGAGAAATTAAAAAAAGTTTACAAACAAGCCCATCCAAGGGCTTAATAAAATCAAAAATTAAAAGGAGGTAATTTATGAAAATTAATGTTAATTCAGTAAAATTCAAAGTTGACACAAAACTCGACAGTTTTATTCGTGATAAAGTAGAAAAATTATCAACACATTATGACAATATAATCAGCAGTGATGTCATTTTAAAACTTGATAGTGCCAATACCGTAGATAATAAAATAGTCGAAATAAAAATTGCCATTAAAGGCAACGATCTGTTTACTAAAAAACAGAGCAATACTTTTGAAGAAGCATTAGATAATGCCACCGATGCGCTAAAAAAACAGCTTATAAAACATAAAGAAAAAATAAAAAAATTATAACTATTTAATAATCAATACATTAAAAAGACAAATAATAATTAAAAAAAAATCTCATTTTTTTTTGTTCATAATTAAATAAAGTGTATCTTTGCAGTCGTTTTTTAAAAAGACGACTGTTTTTTTTTATGCCAGTGTAGCTCAGTTGGCCAGAGCAGCTGATTTGTAATCAGCGGGTCGGGGGTTCGAATCCCTCCACCGGCTCAAATGTAAAAATTTGAGATAAAGTTTTTTGAAATCATTGAAATCGGGGGGGTACCAGAGCGGTCAAATGGGGCAGACTGTAAATCTGTTGGCGCAGCCTTCGGAGGTTCGAATCCTCCCCCCCCCACGCTCAAAAGCGGAAATAGCTCATTTGGTAGAGCGACAGCCTTCCAAGCTGTAGGTGGCGGGTTCGAGCCCCGTTTTCCGCTCTTAATCAAGCCGATGTAGCTCACTTGGTAGAGCGCGTCCTTGGTAAGGACGAGGTAACGGGTTCAAATCCCGTCATTGGCTCAGAAGTTTAAAAAAAAGCAGACAATTAAATAGATTATAAAAACCAAAAACAATTATCAGATATGGCAAAAGAAAAATTCGACCGTTCCAAACCCCATGTGAACATTGGAACTATTGGTCACGTTGACCACGGTAAAACAACTTTAACAGCTGCTATTACTTTAATTTTAGCATCTAAAGGTTTATCAGAGTTTCGTTCATTCGATTCTATTGATAATGCACCTGAAGAAAAAGAAAGAGGTATTACTATCAATACAGCCCATGTTGAGTACTCAACAGAAAACAGACACTATGCACACGTAGATTGTCCGGGACACGCCGACTACGTTAAAAACATGGTTACTGGTGCTGCTCAAATGGACGGAGCAATCCTTGTTGTAGCTGCAACTGATGGTCCTATGCCACAAACACGCGAACATATCCTTTTGGCATACCAAGTTGGTGTTCCAAAAATGGTTGTGTTTATGAACAAAGTTGACTTAGTTGATGATGAAGAATTACTCGACCTCGTTGAAATGGAAATCAGAGAACTTCTCACTTTCTACAAATACGATGGTGATACTACTCCTATTATCCGCGGTTCAGCTCTTGGTGGTTTAAATCAAGAACCTAAATGGGTTGAAAGAGTTATGGAACTCATGAAAGCTTGTGATGAATATATTCCATTACCAATTCGTGAAGTTGATAAAGAATTCTTAATGCCTATTGAAGATGTTTTCTCTATTACCGGTCGTGGTACTGTTGCTACTGGTAAAATTGAAACAGGTGTTATTAACTCTAGTGATGCCGTTGACATTATTGGTATGGGTGCTGAAAAACTCAAATCAGTTGTTACAGGTGTTGAAATGTTCAGAAAAATTCTCGACAGAGGTGAAGCTGGTGATAACGTAGGTCTTTTATTAAGAGGTATTGACAAAAATGAAATCCGCAGAGGTATGGTTATTTGCAAACCAGGTGCTATTAAACCTCATAAAGAATTCAAAGCTGAAGCTTACATTCTTAAAAAAGAAGAAGGTGGTCGTCACACTCCATTCCATAACAGATACCGTCCTCAGTTCTACTTCAGAACAACCGACGTAACTGGTGAAGTAATATTACCAGAAGGTGTTGAAATGGTTATGCCCGGTGATAACTTAACTATTACAGTTCATCTTATTGCAGAAATTGCAATGAATAAAAATCTAAGATTCGCAATCAGAGAAGGTGGCAGAACAGTTGGTGCTGGTCAGGTTATCGAAATATTAGATTAATAAATAGTAGTTTCTTACACAAAGCTCAATAATGTACAGACTTCAACAAGTTTGTCTTATTGAGTTTAGTGTAAAAAACGGGTGTAGCTCAGTTGGTAGAGCATTGGTCTCCAAAACCAAGTGTCGGGCGTTCGAGTCGCTCCTCCCGTGCAAAATATCTTAATAATATTATATATGTTCACAAAGATTAAATCCTACTTAAAAGAATCTTATGAAGAGCTCGTACAAAAGGTCTCTTGGCCTAGTTGGAACGAACTTCAAAGTAGTGCTATCGTAGTGTCTATTGCTTCCCTGATATTCGCTCTCGTCGTTTATTTGATGGATACATCTTTTAGTGTCGTTTTAAAACAATTTTACAAATTGTTTTAAACCTAATATTATAAAGGTATTTAATAATTTATCAACTTGTTAAATTTAGTATGAGCGAAAAGAAAGAAAAAAAATGGTACGTTGTTAAAACTCTGAGCGGAAAAGAAAGAAAAGTCAAGGAATACATTGAAAACGAAATCAAACGTCTTGGAGCTGAAAACATTGTATCGCAAGTACTAATACCAACAGAAAAAGTTTACCAGATCAGAAAAGGTAAAAAGGTAAGCAGCGAAAGAAATTTTTTTCCCAGCTACATACTTTTAGAAGGGACTTATGAACCCGAATTATTTTTTATCATCAGAAATTTACCTGGTGTAATGAATTTTTTAGGTACTAAAAAAGAACCCGTTCCTTTACGTCAGTCAGAAGTTAACAGAATTTTAGGTAAAATGGACGAGTTAGCTGAAACAGACGAACAAATGACTGAACCTTTTATTGTTGGTGAAACAGTTACAGTTATTGATGGCCCTTTCAACAGTTTCACTGGTGTAATTGAAGAAGTTAATGATGAGAAAAAGAAACTTAAAGTAATGGTCAAGATTTTTGGCAGAAAGACCCCACTGGAACTGAGTTTCATGCAAGTTGACAAACAGAGTTAAAGTGATTTATTCACATAACAAATTTTAAAAAAATGGCAAAAGAAATTAGTGGTTTAATTAAGTTGCAAATTAAAGGAGGAGCTGCAAATCCATCTCCACCAGTTGGACCTGCATTAGGTTCAAAAGGTGTTAATATCATGGAATTTTGTAAGCAGTTTAATGCAAGAACCCAAGATAAAGCTGGGAAAGTTATACCTGTAATAATTACTGTTTATAAGGACAAGTCTTTCGATTTTGTAATTAAAACATCACCTGTAGCAATTCAATTGTTAGAAATAACTAAACTTAAATCAGGTTCAGCAGAACCTAACAAAGTTAAAGTTGCAACTGTTACATGGGAACAAGTTAAAGGTATTGCCGAAGCCAAAATGACAGACTTAAATGCTTTTACAATAGAGTCTGCTATGAAAATGGTTTCCGGAACAGCTAGAAGCATGGGTATAAAAATAAGTGGCAATCCTCCATTTTAAAAAAGAAAAATTGTATAATAAATACAATCTAAATTCACGACCGTTATAAATTTTTTATAAAATGGCAAAACTTACAAAAAAAAGAAAAGAAGCCCTGAAAATGTATGATGCGACTAAGCAATATACTTTACAGGAAGCTGCTGAAATAGTTAAAAAAATTTCTAACACAAAGTTTGACTCATCTGTAGATTTAGATGTTCGCTTAGGTGTTGACCCAAGAAAAGCCAATCAAATGGTGAGAGGCTCTGTTACCTTACCTCATGGAACTGGTAAAGTACTAAGAGTTCTTGTAATGTGTACACCCGATAAAGAAGATGAAGCTAAAAATGCAGGTGCAGATTTCGTTGGACTCGATGATTATGTTGAAAAGATTAAAGGTGGTTGGACAGATGTTGATGTAATCATTACGATGCCCTCTGTAATGGCTAAAGTAGGTGCTTTGGGTAAAATATTAGGCCCCAGAGGCTTAATGCCGAATCCCAAAACAGGAACTGTTACAATGGAAGTTGGTAAAGCTGTTAAAGAAGCAAAAGCTGGTAAAATTGACTTTAAAGTCGATAAATATGGTATCATCCATAGTGCTGTCGGTAAAGTATCTTTCGTAAAGGAAAATATTGTTGAAAATGCCAATGAAGTACTTCAGAATATCATTAAGCTTAAACCATCAGCTGCTAAAGGTACTTATATAAAAAGTATTTATATATCAAGTACTATGAGTTCAGGAATTAAAATAGATGCAAAATCTCTCACACTTTAATGATTCAAACTTGATAATTCGAAATTTAAATTATGAAAAAACAAGAAAAAACACTTTTTATTGACTCATTAGCCGAAAGATTATCATCAAGCGATTTTTTTTACCTTACTGATATATCAAATCTTAATGCTGTAAAAACATCTGATTTAAGAAGATTATGTTTCAAAAGAAACATTCAGATTCTTATGGTTAAAAACACACTGCTTCACAAAGCATTAGAAAAATCAGAAAAAGATTACAGCGAAATTTATGGTATATTAAAAGGTACAACATCTTTGATGTTCTCGGAAGTACCTAATGATCCGGCAAAACTCATTAAAGAATTTAGAAAAACATCTGACAGACCAATTTTAAAAGGTGCCTTTATTCAGGATATGGCTGTTATCGGTGACGATAAAATTGACTATCTGATTAAGATTAAATCTAGAAATGAGCTTATTGCTGACATTATTTTGAGTTTGAAAACACCTGCTATGAATGTGGTTTCAGCACTCAACTCCGGAAAAAGTACATTAGCCGGCTTGGTTAAAACATTATCAGAAAAAGAAACAAAATAATTAATTAAGTTAAAAACTATTAAAATTAAATAAAAATGGCAGATTTAAAAGCTTTTGCAGAACAGTTAGTAAATTTAACTGTAAAAGAAGTAAATGAATTAGCACAAATTTTAAAAGATGAGTATGGTATTGAACCAGCTGTAGCAACCGCTGCAGTAGCAGTTGCCGCTGGCAGCTCTGAAGGTCCTGCCGTTGCTGAACAAACTAAATTTGATGTTATTATTAAAGCAGCCGGTCAATCTAAATTGGCTGTTGTTAAATTAGTAAAAGAACTTACAAGTCTCGGACTTAAAGAATCAAAAGAATTAGTAGATGCAGCTCCAAAACCAATCAAAGAAGGTGTATCTAAAGACGAAGCTGAAGCATTAAAAAGTCAGCTAGAGGAGGCTGGAGCTGAGGTTGAGATTAAGTAAATACGCACCTTACAAGTACAATTGAGTATTAGACTTCTTTTGATTTTATTATCGGAAGTCTAATACTTATTGTAGTTTATAGTTATTTATTAATTTTCTTTTAACTTAAAACCTCATACCATTGACTCAAATTAGTAATAACCAAAGAATAAGTTTTGCTTCCAAAGCAAAATGCGAATATCCCGACTTTTTAGATATTCAAGTAGAATCGTTCCAACATTTTTTCCAACTCGAAACCATACCTGAAAAAAGACAAAACGAAGGTCTATTTCAGGTATTTTGTGAAAATTTCCCCATTTCTGATGCGAGAAATAACTTCGTGCTGGAATTTATAGATTATTTTATTGATCCCCCCAGATATACTATTGAAGAATGTTTGGAAAGAGGATTGACTTATAGTGTTCCACTTAAAGCTAAGCTTAAGCTTTATTGCACTGATTTGGAACATGAAGACTTTGAAACCATTGTACAGGACGTTTATCTGGGACCTATTCCCTACATGACGCCCAAGGGAACTTTTGTCATTAATGGCTCAGAAAGAGTTATTGTTTCTCAATTACACCGCTCACCCGGCGTGTTTTTTGGCTCTTCTCGTCATGCCAACGGTTCTTTGTTGTTTTCTGCCAGAATTATCCCTTTCAAAGGCTCCTGGATGGAATTTACAACAGATATCAACAATGTGCTGTATGCTTACATCGACAGAAAAAAGAAATTGCCTGTGACTACTCTCTTGAGAGCTATTGGCTATGAAACAGACAAAGATATTCTTACAATTTTTGATTTGGCCGAAGAAGTTAAAGTTGTTAAAACTACCCTGCGTTCTCAAATTGGGAAAAAATTAGCTGCAAGAGTTGTAAGAAACTGGATTGAAGACTTTGTTGATGAAGATACAGGTGAAGTTGTTTCTATTGAAAGAACAGAAATTGTAATCGACAGAGAAACAATTATTGAAAAAGAACATATTGACTTGATTATTGAATCAGGTGTTAAAACAATATTAATCCATAAGGACTCTGATGGGGATGCAACAAAAGACTATTCTCTTATTTATAATACGCTGCAAAAAGACCCTGCAAACTCCGAAAAAGAAGCTGTAGAATATATTTACAGACAATTAAGAAATGCTGATCCACCAGATGAAGAAACAGCCCGTGGCATAATTGAAAAACTATTTTTCTCAGATAAAAGATACGACCTTGGCGAAGTAGGCAGATACAGAATTAATAAAAAACTGAATCTTAATATTCCTATTGAAACAAGAGTTCTTACCAAAGAAGATATTATTTCTATTATTAAACATATTATCGAAGTTTCAAACAGTAAAGTTGAACTTGATGATATAGACCATTTAAGCAACAGAAGAATCAGAACCGTTGGTGAGCAGTTGTTTGCTCAATTTGGTGTAGGTTTGGCCCGTATGGCAAGAACCATCCGTGAAAGAATGAACGTCAGAGATAATGAAGTATTTACGCCTATTGATCTTATCAATGCTAAAACACTTTCCTCTGTCATAAATTCATTTTTTGCAACCAATCAACTTTCTCAGTTTATGGATCAAACCAATCCATTAGCTGAACTTACTCACAAAAGACGTGTTTCTGCTCTCGGACCTGGAGGTCTTTCAAGAGAAAGAGCCGGCTTTGAAGTCCGCGACGTTCACTACACCCATTATGGACGTTTATGCACAATCGAAACCCCTGAAGGCCCAAATATCGGTCTTATTTCTTCTTTGTGTGTCTATGCAAAAATCAATAAGTTGGGATTTATTGAAACACCTTACAGAAAAGTAGAAAATGGTGTTGTAAATACTACAGAAGAACCCATTTATTTGAGTGCTGAAGAAGAAGAAAAGAAAATTATTGCACAAGCCAATGAAGAACTCGACAAAAATGGTTGTTTTATAGCAGATAAAGTTAAAACCAGATATCTTGCTGACTATCCTATTGTTGAAAAACATGAAGTGCATTTAATGGATGTAGCACCCAATCAGATTACTTCTATTGCCGCTTCACTAATTCCATTTCTCGAACATGACGATGCCAACCGTGCATTGATGGGTTCAAACATGATGCGTCAGGCAGTGCCCTTGTTATGGCCTGAAGCACCTATTGTTGGCACCGGATTAGAAAAAGATGTGGCTCGCTTTTCAAGAGTTCTTATTAATGCTGAAGGCGATGGTGTTGTTGAATATGTCGATGCACTCGAAATTATCATTAATTACAACAGAACTGACGATGAAAAACTCATCAGCTTTGATGATGACATTAAGTCTTATAAATTGACTAAGTTTACAAAAACCAATCAGAGCACAACTATAAATCTGAAACCTATTGTCAGAAAAGGTCAGAAAGTTAAAAAAGGTCAGGTTTTATGCGAAGGTTATGCAACACAAAATGGAGAACTTGCCTTAGGAAGAAACCTTAAGGTGGCCTTTATGCCCTGGAAAGGATACAACTTCGAAGATGCTATTGTTATTTCCGAAAAAGTTGTTAAGGATGATTGCTTTACATCTTTACATATTGATGAATACAATTTGGAAGTTAGGGAAACCAAACGTGGAATGGAAGAACTTACTAATGACATCCCCAATGTTAGTACCGAAGCTACAAAAGACCTTGACGAAAATGGACTTATCAGAATAGGTGCAGAAATTAAAGAAGGTGATATTTTAATAGGTAAAATTACTCCAAAGGGTGAAACAGATCCTACCCCAGAAGAAAAACTGCTAAGAGCTATCTTTGGTGATAAAGCAGGTGATGTTAAAGACGCTTCTCTTAAAGCTCCTCCTTCATTAAAAGGTGTGGTTATTGACAAACGCTTATTCTCTAAAATCTTTAAAGACAAAAAAACAAAAGTTAAGGAAAAAATTGTTATTGATGACTTAACCAAAGATTTTGAAAAAGATTCAGAAATTTTAAAAGCTAAATTAGTTGATAAATTAATCGTACTTGTCAGTGGTAAAATTTCCCAGGGTGTCAATACCAATTATAAGGAAGTAATTGTTCCCAAAGGAACTAAATTCACACAAAAAATACTGGCTTCTATTGATTATAATAGCGTTAATCCAAGCAAATGGACTACCGATAAGGATAAAAACAATTTAATCAAACAGCTCATACACAATTATAACATCAAACAGAAAGATATTCTTGGTGTTTACAACAGAAAGAAATTTACTTCTGTTATAGGTGACGACTTGCCAAGCGGCATTATTCAACTGGCAAAAGTTTTTGTTGCTAAAAAAAGAAAACTTACTGTAGGTGATAAAATGGCCGGACGACATGGTAACAAAGGTATCTTGGCAAGAATTGTCAGAGAAGAAGACATGCCTTTCCTTGAAGATGGTACTCCTGTCGATATTGTTTTGAACCCACTTGGTGTGCCTTCGAGAATGAACATTGGTCAGATATATGAAACTGTATTAGCTTGGGCAGGCCAAAAACTTGGTTTAAAATTCGACTCCCCTATTTTTGATGGTGCAAGTTTGGATCAAATCAATGAGCATATCAAAAATGCAGGTTTACCTGAAAATGGACAGGTTTATTTATACGATGGCGAAACAGGTGAAAAATTTCAACAAAAAGCCACAGTGGGTATTATTTACGTAATGAAGCTTGGCCACATGGTTGAAGATAAAATGCATGCCCGCTCTATCGGACCATATTCTCTGATTACACAACAACCATTGGGTGGTAAAGCTCAGTTTGGGGGTCAGAGATTTGGAGAAATGGAAGTCTGGGCATTAGAAGCCTTCGGAGCTGCTAATATCCTTCAGGAAATACTTACTATTAAATCTGATGATGTTATTGGCCGATCCAAAGCTTATGAAGCTATTGTAAAAGGCAATAAAATGCCAGAACCAAATCTGCCCGAATCTTTTAATGTTCTTGTTCATGAATTAAAAGGTTTAGGTCTTAATATCACTTTTGAGTAAAAATATAATTAACATATTAAATATATGGCTTTCAGAAAAGAAAATCCTGTAAGAAGTAATTTTACAACAATAACAGTTAATTTAGCTTCACCCGAAGATATATTAAAAAATTCCAGGGGAGAAGTCTTTAAACCCGAAACAATCAATTACAGAACCTATAAACCTGAAAGAGACGGCTTATTTTGCGAGAGAATTTTTGGTCCTGTAAAAGATTGGGAATGTCACTGCGGAAAATACAAGCGCATCAGATATAAAGGTATTGTATGTGATCGATGCGGAGTTGAGGTAACAGAGAAAAAAGTCAGAAGAGAAAGAACTGGTCATATTGAATTAGTTGTTCCTGTGGCTCATATTTGGTTTTTCAAAACTCTGCCCAACAGAATAGGTTACCTGCTTGGCTTCTCATCAAAAAAATTGGATATGATTGTTTATTACGAAAAATATGTAGTAATAAACCCTGGAATCAAAAAAGATGACAATGTTAATTTTCTTGATTTCCTTTCAGAAGAAGAATATTTCAACATCTTAGACACATTACCTAAGGATAATCAACATTTGGATGATGAACATCCTGATAAGTTTATTGCTAAAATGGGTGGTGAGGCTCTTTATGCCCTCTTATCAAAAATAAACTTAGACGATTTATCATACGAATTACGCACTAAAGCAGGTGCTGAAACTTCTCAACAAAGAAAATCAGATTTGCTGAAACGTTTAAAAGTTATTGAAGAGTTCAGAGATGCTCAAAAACGCATGCAAAACCGCCCTGAGTGGATGGTTGTTAAAGTTGTTCCTGTTATTCCACCCGAACTAAGACCTATCGTTCCTTTAGATGGTGGACGTTTTGCCACATCCGATTTAAATGAACTTTACAGACGTGTTATTATCAGAAATAACAGACTTAAAAGACTCATCGAAATTAAAGCACCTGATGTGATTTTACGTAATGAAAAAAGAATGCTTCAGGAAGCTGTTGATTCTTTATTCGACAATTCTCGTAAAAGCAATTCAGTAAAAACAGAAGGAAACAGACCACTTAAATCTTTAAGCGACAGTTTAAAAGGTAAACAAGGACGCTTCCGTCAGAACTTGTTAGGAAAAAGAGTTGACTATTCAGCCCGTTCAGTAATTGTCGTAGGTCCTGAATTAAAATTACACGAATGCGGTTTGCCTAAAGAAATGGCATCTGAACTTTACAAACCCTTTATCATCAGAAAACTTCTCGAAAGAGGTATTGTAAAAACAGTTAAATCTGCTAAAAAAATAGTTGACAAAAAAGATCCAATTGTATGGGATATTTTAGAAAATGTCCTTAAAGGTCATCCATTATTGCTCAACAGAGCTCCCACACTTCACCGTTTAGGTATTCAGGCATTCCAGCCCAAGCTCATCGAAGGAAAAGCAATTCAGTTGCACCCATTAGTATGTACAGCTTTCAATGCTGACTTTGACGGTGACCAAATGGCCGTTCATTTACCTTTAGGTCATGCTGCAATACTTGAAGCTCAGCTATTAATGCTCGCTTCTCATAACATCTTAAATCCTGCCAATGGTGCCCCGATTACAGTACCTTCTCAGGACATGGTTTTAGGATTATATTACATGACCAAAGGCAGAAAAAGCTCTCCAAATTATTTTGTTAAAGGCGAAGGTTTGAAGTTCTATGCCCCCGAAGAAGCAATAATCGCATACAACGAGAAAAAAGTTGATTTACATGCTTATGTAACAGTAAAGATTGACGTTCCTGAAAATGGCGTTTTTGTAAACAAACTTATCGAAACTACAGTTGGTCGTATATTATTCAATCAGGTTGTTCCTAAAGAATATGGTTACATTAACGAAGTTCTTACTAAAAAAGCATTACGTGATTATATAGGTGATATTTTAAAGAAAACCAACACAGCTGCAACAGCCAAATTCCTTGATGACATTAAAGATCTGGGATTCAGGATGGCTTTTGAAGGTTGTCTTTCATTTAAATTGTCTGACATCATTGTACCCCCTGCTAAAAAGCAAATCATTGAAGACGCAAACGAAGAGGTTGCTACAATAATGAATGAATACAATATTGGGGTTATTACCAATTCAGAAAGATACAATAAAATTATTGATACCTGGACTCATGCCAATTCAAGATTAACAAACATATTAATTAAACAAATTTCCGAAGATCAGGATGGCTTTAATTCTGTGTTTATGATGCTTGACTCAGGTGCTAGAGGTTCAAAAGAACAGATTCGTCAGCTGTCGGGCATGAGAGGTTTGATGGCAAAACCACAAAAATCAGCTTCTAAGGGTGGTGAAATCATTGAAAATCCTATCTTGTCCAACTTCAAGGAAGGCCTTTCAATTCTTGAATACTTTATTTCTACTCACGGTGCTCGTAAAGGTCTTGCCGACACTGCTCTTAAAACTGCTGACGCAGGTTACCTTACACGTCGTTTGGTTGATGTTGCTCAAGATGTTATTATCAATGAAGAAGATTGTGGTACATTGCGCGGATTATCAGTGACTGCATTGAAAAAGAATGAAGATGTTGTTGAATCATTGTATGAGCGAATTCTCGGCAGGGTCACACTTCATGATATTTATCATCCTTTGACAGGTGAAATAATTGCTTATTCAGGAACTGAAATAACTGAAAAAGAAGCTAGAATTATTGAAGAATCTCCTATAGAATCTGTTGAAATTCGCTCCGTGCTTACCTGTGAATCTAAAAAAGGTGTTTGCGTTAAATGTTATGGCCGAAATCTGGCCAATGGCAATATGATTCAGAAAGGTGAAGCTGTAGGCGTAATTGCTGCACAATCAATTGGAGAACCCGGCACACAGCTTACGCTGAGAACATTCCATGTCGGGGGTATTGCTTCTAACATAACCACAGCTTCTAAAGTCATTGCAAAATACAATGGTATATTGTTAATCGATGAACTCAGATCTGTTGAATATACCGAAGACGATGGAAGAAATTACGACGTGGTTATTGGACGTTCTGCTGAAATGAGAATTGTTGACAAAAATACTAAGATACCACTCATGACAAGCAATATTCCTTATGGTGCACAACTGTATTTCAAAAATGAAATGGAAGTGGCTAAAGGAGATATCATTTGCGAATGGGATCCATTTATTGCTGTTATCATTTCAGAAGTTTCGGGTACTATTGAATTTGAGAATATAATTGAGGGTGTTACATTTAAAGTTGAATCTGATGAACAAACAGGTTACTACGAAAAGGTTATTATCGACACAAAAGATAAGACCAAAACACCACAGATAAAAATTTTATCGAAAGAAAAAGAAATAATTCGTTTGTATGATATCCCTGTTGGAGCTCACATTATTGTTGACAATAATAAAAAAGTAAAAGCAGGAGATAAACTCGTTAAAATTCCAAGAGCTATTGGAAAAACAGGTGACATTACCGGAGGATTACCTCGTGTAACTGAATTATTTGAGGCAAGAAATCCATCCGAACCAGCTATTGTTGCTGAAATTGATGGTGTTATTTCTTTTGGTAAAAAAATAAAAAGGGGAAACAGAGAGGTTGTTATTACTTCAAAAACCGGAGAAGAAAAGCGATATCTCATTCCTGTTGCAAGACAAATTTTAGTTCAGGAAAATGATTTTATCAGATCAGGAGTACAACTCTCAGAAGGTGCTATTACACCATCTGACATATTAGCTATCAGCGGTCCTACTAAAGTTCAGGAGTATATTGTTAATGAAGTTCAGGAAGTTTATAGAATGCAGGGTGTAAAAATAAACAATAAACATTTTGAAGTTATTGTTCGCCAAATGATGCGTAAAGTTGAAATTATTGATCCGGGCAACACCCGTTTCCTTGAAGGTGAATTAGTCAGCAAATATGAATTTAATACTGAAAATGATCTTCTTTTCGACAAGAAAATTGTTACCGATGCCGGCGATTCTGAAACATTAAAAGTAGGTCAGATTATAAGTGTCAGAAAATTGAGGGATGAAAACTCTCTCTTGAAAAGATTAGATAAAAATCTGGTTCAAGCTGAAGATGCAATTCCTGCTACTTCTAATCAGATTTTACAAGGTATAACCCGAGCATCTCTACAAACACAGAGCTTTATTTCTGCAGCTTCCTTCCAGGAAACTACCAAAGTATTAACTGCTGCTTCTGTAAGTGCAAAGGTCGATTATCTGAACGGTCTGAAAGAAAACGTTATCGTTGGACATTTAATTCCTGCAGGTACAGGATTAAGAGAATACGAAAATATTCTTGTAGCCTCCAAAGAAGAACACGAAAAGCTTGAAGCATCTAAAATGTTAATTTCTTAATATTATTTAATATGGAGAACGAAAAAAACAATCCCAACCAAATTAATATTGAACTTGACGACAGTGTTGCTGAAGGCACCTACTCGAATTTGGCAATAATAACTCATTCGAATGCCGAATTTATTGTTGATTTTATCAGAGTGATGCCAGGCGTTCCTAAAGCCAAAGTTAAATCGCGTGTAATTCTTACACCTCAACATGCTAAAAGACTATTGATGGCCTTAAAAGATAATATATCGAAATATGAATCTTTACATGGCCCCATTAAAGAAGGAGAAAGTATGGGCGGTTTGCCTTTAAATTTTGGGGGTCCAGCAGGACAGGCTTAAAATTTAAAAAGAGGTTATCATTTGGTAACCTCTTTTTTTTTAAAAATATTTCAAATAAGAATTTTTAATTTTTTTTATAAGCTTTGGTGGATTTGTAAAAAGTAAAAATAGTAATGTCAGAAAGTATTTAATTAAATAGTATGTTTCCTTAATTACTTTCTTTAAAAATCGCTTAAACATTAAAATTTTACATTTTATTTTCTTTTCTATAACATCCCTTTTATACATCTTATAAAATAAACTAAGCCCTGAATGCTTATAATTGTAATCCATAAAACTTTTATTATGGATGTTATTGATGTTTTCAATTAAAAATACTTCTTCCCAATTATTAATCAAATTAGCATAATCATTCCTTTCATTTTCATATACCTTTCCACGCAATTCAATATTTGCATGTAGAAAATGCTCTACAAAAGAGCACGGTGAATCAACAATTAAATAGCCTTTCTGTTTAAATTTAAGTGCCAGATCATCATCAGCATGATAAAAAAGATAATTATCTTCATCAATAAAGTTAACTTCTTCCAAAGCTTTTCTTAAAAACAAACCATGATTAATCATCATTGTATTATCTATAGTATAATTAACATGATACGCTTTTTCATCGGGCCAATCTCTAAAATAAAAAGCAAGGCCTCCCACATTTTCACCCATCATCAATTTATCTTCAAATAAATTGTACCCATTTATAATAGCATCAGGAACAACAAGACAATCATCACTCAACATGCAAATATATTTTCCCTGAGCAGCCTTGAAAGCAATATTCATAAAGTACCCCCAACTTCTTCTTTCAATAGTCTTACCTAACCACTCTCCCCTATTGTGCTGAATAATGCTGATAATATCTTTTTGCTGTGTCAACCATTTCACCGTACCATCAGTTGAACCACCGTCAATGACTATTATCTCCGTTTTAAAAGAAAACTTTTTCAACTCATCTCTGATACCTTCAATTGTAAGTTTTAGAAAGTTCTTTCTGTTATAACTCCCTAATACAACCGATAATAAAGCTTTTTTTGTGTCCGGTTTATCTTCTTTAATCATTAGCCGTATTTAATAAAAAATTTATTGGCATTTCGACATTTTACAAAATTAAGAAAAAGCTGTAGTTTGTACTTTATTAGTTGTAAATATAGTATAAATTTACCTTCCGTTGTTTTACAAAAATTTCATCATTCATCAAATAGTTCATTTTAAAATAAAAAAAGCCCTTGGTTAGGGGCTTTTCATATAAATATGATTATATTATTTTCTATTTCTTTTTTGTTGAAATATATTCATTCAATTCATTAATGCTCATCTCAAAGGTAAAAGCATCATTGACTTTGTAATAGTTACCCAAATCAAATGTATATTGATAGGCGTACTTTGCAAATTGCAACTTGGTTTCTTCAAAACTGAAAAGCATCATAATATCTTTAACCTGTGTTGTCAGCAAACAATTTGAAGATGTTACCTGCTTTGCAATAGCCAATTTACTGTCTTCAAACGATTTTGAAGATATTGACTTTTTTGCATCATTAAAATCTTGTGTTGACATAGGAAGTTCACATCCCTGAGGTCCGTTATAACCGGGCAGTTTATAAGCAGGTTGTGTCGGTTGTACCGGTTGTGTCGGTTGTACCGGTCTTGTCGATTGAACAGGTTGTGATGTTTCAACTGGCCGTGTTGGTTGTGTTGGTCTGTTAGATTGTACATCGTTCATCTCCATATTCACATTCATATTTACATTTTGTCCACTTGGATCTTTAACATTTACCCCAACACCTGTTGAAGAAACATTCATGTTCATGTTTATATTTTCTCCTGTTGCAGGGTCTTTTACCTGTACAGCCATATTTGAATTGTCTTTAGAGCTTGAGTTATTCACATTTACAGTTGGTTGCACTTGGTTTGGTTTTGTCTGTTGTACAGGCTTTGATTCAGCTGGTTTGGTCTCAACAGGTTTAACAACAGCTTTATCAACAGTAGTAAATGGAACAGCTACCTGATTGGGTTCAACGGTTGCAGCTATAGTTTTCGACGGTTCAAAGCTGTTGAGCCTCATCACATGCTTACCTTTTTTATCTTTTTTAATGACATAAGCCTGATCACAAAGAACTTCATCATAATTTTTAGTCATGATGTCTTTATCAATCGAAGCTATTTTCTCATCATCAAAAATTATTTTCAAACGATAGTTTGGTGATGAAAGACCAGTGACTTTTACATTTGTTGTTGGTGTTTCATTTTGTTTAATGCCATTTAAAATCACCCAAAATTTTTCTCCATCCTGACTAAATACAGTAACAGTTGCTGTCTGAGAAAAGACATTAAATGCTAATACTGAAAATAATACTAATAATAAATTTTTCATCTGTTTAAATTTTTAATTTGTTTTTTTATTTTGAATTTCTTGCATTTGTGGCTTGTTGTAATTCAGGAACAGTAACCTTTTGGGGTGCAAAATTTATTTGTCTTCCATAAATAAGTTTTACATCTAAAACTTTGCTTTTAAATTCAGGAATAGCATCAGCAAAGTCGAGAATTTTATAAGCCAACTCATCGGGTTTGTCTTTGAAAGTAAGATTTAATTTTGTGTAATTATTGAAGCTTAAAATTTCAAGTTGTCCACCAAATTTTGGATCACTTAACATTTTGGTTCTCAGATCTCTAAAGTCTCTAAAAGAGCCTATTGAATAAAATCTTAATTCAAAGGGAGTTCCATTATTAACCCAATTTCCGATATATTGATTAAAGAGATACAATAATTTACTGAAGTTGTTTGTAAGTGCTTCCTTAATGCCGTCGTTGACACCTGTTTTAGGATCTCTGGAGCTTTTCCAGTCACTTTCTATGGCAATAGTTCCCAAACCTTCGCCGGTGCAATTATCATAAGCTCTGGCCTCAATAGTAATTTTTGATGCTGTTCTGGTATCAAATGCTTCAGAACGTGAACTGATTGAAATTTTACTTATGTATATTATGAATTGTGCATCAGCCATCATGCCTATACGTTGAACATAAGTTTCCTTATTTGTTTCGCTGTCCTGATAAATACCAATGGCTTCTTTTTTTAGTGATTCGAACCTGCGTTTGTCGATGTAACGATATTTTCTTTCAGCAAGATACTCATTAACTCTTTCTACAGCATAATCATAATTTGCCACTTCTTCAGGTTTTATGGTACTTGGATCATACATTACCAAAAACCTTACACCTCCAATAGCTTGTGAAAGTAATTGAGCATCAGCTTTGAGAGGAGATAAACTAACAGTAGCACTTATTGTAATTTCATATCTGTCAGGGAAAGGAGCTTCGTTTACAACTTTATAACTTGAAACATATCCTTCAGTGCGAGCTGTAATAGCATCTTTTACCAGAACAAAATTTTCAACTGTAGTTTCTGAAACCAAAGCCACTCCCATTGCTTGACCTATTGCATTTCTGAGAGCATCCTGCAAGGCATCATCTCTTCGAACACCTATTCCTTTAACCTCAACAACAGTTTTATCATTGTCTTTAGCTAATTGTCCATTCAGAACAACCGTTTCATTGGATTTTTGAGGAGCAGCATTTACCGACGGTGTTATTACAGCCTGAGGTTGCTCTTTTGATTTGCTTTTCTTTTTTTTAGATTGGGCATTAAGTCTGACTGTAGTTAAAACAAAACAGAATAGCAATGCAAATAATAAGTATCTTTTCATTACATTAAATTTTAAATTATTAAATAAACATCATTAAAAACTTTCCTATAGAACCTGCTGTTTTCGCAATTTTTCCCCAATTTATCTTTTTAATATTATTATTGTCCAGAACAATTCTACCGGGTTCTGTACGAAGGATATCAAGGTATTCGACGCCTTTATTGAAACCAAACTCTTTAAATAAAACCTCAGTGGCACCAAATATTTTAGGAAAATCACCTTTGTTAGGATCGTAAATTTTCGAAAAATCGAAAACCATTTTTCCACTTTCATCAACTACTACTGGGAACATAGAGGGATCAAAAGTTTTACCGTTAAGCTTAAAGGCCAAACCATTTAATACCTGATCCTGAACTTCTTTTGACATTTTTTCCTGAGTAGCAGGAGAAACATCCGGGCTTTTAGAAGCAGGTATATCGTTGTAAAGAGCAGATGCCAAACCATTTCGCTGATAAATAGGAACACGCATTTTCACTTCTATCATGCCATCCTTTTCAATGGGTTCGCCAACCATTTGAGCGCCTTTAATAATACCATCAACACGTGTATAGATATAGTCGCCCTCTGTAATCATATCTTTAACAGTAGTTTCGCTGGTTACATTGACTCCTTTAATAATTTCGAGGAGATTGCGTTGAGCAACAACTACCGCACCTCTTATTGCCATGGCTTTGGCTGCACCCATATTTTTTGATTTGGAAGTGTCAAGAGCAGCATAGCCTTTTGCTTCAATAAATTGATCTGTCCAGTTGATATTGCCATTGGGTCTTTCACTTACGAGAGGTTTGCTGTTTCCAGCAATTGCATTTATATCAATATCACCTTGTGCTTGAGGATTTCTGCCTGATACTGAAGAGGTTGGATTTTTCGAATCGTTATTGTTTTGTTGATTTACATCAGGTTTATTTAAGGTATCCTGAGAAATAACTGATGTGGGTTTGTCTGAATTACCATTTTGCTTATTGCTGTTTGGATTAGCCTGTTCGACTTTTGCTTTAAGTTTTTTGGCTTGTCTTTTTTCTTTTCGTGACTGTGCATTTAACAATTGTCCAAATAGTACTGATGCTACTATTAAAAAAATAAATAATATATTTTTCATAAAATAAATTTAGTTTTTAGTTGGATTTTTTTTCAAATTGGCGTTTGAGTTTCAGCAAAATTAGTTTTTTTATTGAAACGTTCTTTAAAATTTTTCTGATTTCAGAACGCCCCAAATTTCAATTTTTATGCCAAAAAAATATACGCGATGAGATTTATGGCATCTGAGTTTTTCTATTTTTTAATAAATTTACTCATATATATCTGATTATCTGTGGTAATGCGCACAAAATACAATCCGGCATCAAGTGTTGAAACGTCTATTATTTTATTAAACCCAGAAATTTCAGAGAATGAAGAAACAAGCTTTCCTGAAACACTTAAAATCTCAATTGAACAGATTGCTGTATTATTTAAAATATCGATATTCAAAAACTTATGGGCAGGGTTGGGATAAATTTTAATATTATTATTAAGTGCTGATTCATCTTGAAATTGAGTAATAATATTGCTTTTTAACCAAATAGGATTTGTAAAACAGTGAAATGATTCCTGACTTTTTTTAAATATATGTGTTTCTGCTAATGTGTACATCCTTTTTGTTTCGAGTTCAGCACGCACATAAAACCACTCATTATGAGCAATGCTAATTTGCTGCAACTGATTGAATAAATTGGCAATTGAAATAGAATATGAGGATAAAAAATAAGGCAATTCAATGCGCTCCTCACCATTTTGTGAACCAACTACAATAGCTACATTATATACCGGGCCGAATTCATCATTAGTATGCACTTCGAGGTTAAGTGAACAGTTATTATAGTTTGAGATGAGGGTATCATTACCCGGAACGGCAATTTGCTGGCCATTTTCAGAAATATTCATCAACAGCACAGGGCCTGATGATATGACAGTATGACCATTTCTAAGTGCTTTCAAAATATTGGAACCATTGGCTCCCATTCCGTTTGGACAGTAGGCTAATGTGTTAATTTTACCAATAGCATTATCAATAATATTATCGTAAGAAACACCCATTAAACTTAGAAAATTTGTATTTGAGTAATTAAAATCTCCATGGGCATCACTTCCACCACTTATAAACGACTTCCAGTTTTTAACATTTGTATTCAAATTCTTTTCAATAAGACCTCTTTGAAGAATTGCTTTATAAGCGTCTAAACCCTGATACAAACGGTATAAATAATGAATCGGTGAAGTTATGGGGATATAAGAAAACGCAGCTGAATTCTGATACGTTACATTCCATGGATTGTAGGGATTTTCATCAGTAGTCAAAGTGTTCATATAATTCCATATCTCAAAACCTGCAATATTATTTTTAATTACTAAAGAATCATCGGGACAATATATATCGCTATTTACAGATATATTATTACAAATAACATTTCCTTCTGAAGGATGAGGGTTGCCATTGAGCGGGAATAGAGAATCATTCAAATTCCAAATACCGCCATTAACCGGAAGTGGCAACTCATCTTTTTCTGCAAAAGGATGAGCAGCATAAGTAAATGCATTATATTTTTTAAGTGAATCAACCATACCGTCAATATTGATAGCGGCTGCCGTTAAATCACCATTTCCATCTCCTATATATGGCAATCCGAATGGACTATTATCATCAGGGTATATTAATGAATGAATCGTTTTCCCTAATGAGTTATTTACAGATAACTCCAAACCCCTTACAAAAATAAAAGATGAGTCTTCGGTATTAAGCTGGTTAATATACTGACCCAGTCTGTCCCAATTGTCTGATATACTGATTCCATAATTGTCGAAATCGCAGCTGTGGTCTGTTACTGTAATCCAATCTAATCCTGTGTGTTGTGCTGCATTTTTAGTAGAGGGAAGAGGCAATCCATTTTCAGCATCATTCTGTGTAAACATACCATGGTAATGAACATCACCTCTGAACCAGTTTTGAACTAGCGGAAAACCAAAGCTGCTGCGATTAACTCTCAGATAAAAAAATTCATCTGTAGCCCAATCCAATCCAATACAGATTTCAAAATCAATAACATCATCAAAACCTGTCAAACTGTAACCGGGTATAAGAAAAGTAAAATAAAAATACGGTTGATCGATGTCAACATAAGGAACCGGAGGCACCCATATATTGACATCCTTAGTAAAAATAATTGAATGTTGGGTTGATCTTTGTGGTTTACCACTCCAAAAATCCTGCATACCAAAAGGGATGTCCTCAGCAGAGGCATCTATGAACAAACTGTTGAAAGTGGCGCTGTTCAGATTTTGAAAAGTAAGCAAATGGGTAAACGAACTGTCAGAGGCATTCTTTACTTTAATATCAATATATGCTATTTCATTATTATAAATACTACTGTTTGAGCCGTGCACATAAAAAGAAACAGGTACATTATTTAACGAACCATTACTTTGATTTTTTTTAATGCGATAGGGGGCATCGGCATAAATCTCAGACCCTGGTGTATTATGTTGCCTATAAATTACTTGTGCATTAAGTGCAGGACAAATAATGATTAAAAATAAATCTAAAAAAAGATTATTAAAAATGCTTAAGGTCGTTTTGTTTACAAACTTTATTTTGAGAAAAATGTTTAATTTAAACACTGAGTAAAAGTTATTCATATAATAAATTGACAATATCAAAATACAAAATTACAAAACTTATAGGCTGTTGCCAACTTATATTTAGCTTTTTGTATAATTATTCAGAGATTAAATTACTTACTTTAACAACTCCAAAATAAGTATGTCGTGAGGTTTTACTGTAATACTTTTAATATCAACAGCATCTTTATTTACAATATTTTTTGCTTTTTGTGAGCCCGAAATAATCTCATTAAACCGGTCAGTTTTGAAAGTTTTGGCCACATCATTAGAATTAATCACTACCATCACTTTTTGATCCTCAAAATATCTGAAATAAACATATATACCATCAAAAGGAACAAATTGCATCAGTTTTCCTTTTTTAAGAACATTGTTATTCTTACGCCAGTTAGCAACTGTCCTAACAAAATCAAAAATTTCATTTTCATTTTTACTGCGATTATCCCTTAAGAATTTATTTACTTTGTCACCGTCCCAACCTCCGGGGTAATCCTCACGTACTTTTTCATCAGGTCCTTTTAAATTTTTCATTAAAACTTCTGTCCCATAATAAATCATTGGAATACCACGTGTTGTGAGCAAGAATCCCAAAGCTATTTTAAGCTTATTGATATTTTCTCCTGCTACAGAATAGAATCTGCTCAAGTCGTGATTATCTAAGAAAATTAAGTTGTTAAATGGTTTTTTGTAGGCGATATCGTTGCAGAGCGTATAATAAATCTTTTCAATGCCTTTGTTCCATCCCTGTTCCTCATTAATCATGCTGTTGATGGCATGATATAACTGAAAGTCGGTTGTGCCCGGCAAATTAGAATTGAAAATACTGTCATTACAATTGTCTTTTGTGAAAAAAGCCTGTGTAATAACACTATTGTCCCAGATTTCACCTACCATATTAAAATCGGGGTATTCAAGAAAAATAGCTTTGGCCAGGTCCGACATAAATTTCAAATCAGAATAGGCATAAGTGTCAAATCTAAAGCCATTCAAATCGGCATACTCAATCCACCAGATAGCATTTTGGATTAGATATTTCGCTAAGTAAGGATTGCTGCAATTCAAATCGGGCATGTGTTTATCAAACCATCCTTGCGACAACAAAGTAGAATCGTATTTTGAAGCATAGGGATCGAGTAAAGTTGTTATTCTGAAATTAGAATATGTAAAAGTGTCGTTTTCGTGTGTCCAATCTTTGAACGGTTTATCCTTATAAAACCAATGCTGGTCTCCAATATGATTAAAAACCATATCTTTTATAACCTTAATTTCGGACTTATGACACTTCTGAACTAACTCTTTATACTTCTCTTTAGTGCCTAAGCGTGGATCTATTTTGTAATGGTCGGTAACAGCATATCCATGATAGGATGCAAAGGGCTGATTGCTTTCGAGTACAGGATTTAGCCAAATAGCTGTTGCACCTATGAATTTTATATAAACCAAATTGTTCATGATGCCTTTTAAGTCACCCCCATGTCTTGCTATCGGCGTATTTCTGTCGCAAACAGTATCGTTCATACCTTTCACCACATCATTGGCCGTATCGCCATTGACAAACCTATCAGGCATTACCAGATAAATCAAATCTTCCTGACTGAAGCCCCTATGGTTTAAGTAAGAAGTGTCGCGTTTTTTTATGTCAAGATTATATGTAACTTTCCTTCCGTTTTTTCTGAAAGATATGGGCGCAGAACCGGGTTTGATACTGTCATTTATTTCAATATCAACAAATAAATATTTTGGGTTTTCTGCAAAAACAACTTTGGAAATTTTGACGTCTTCATTTCTGGAAGTAACTTCTGCATTGTTTATATTATTGCCCTTAACCAATAATTGAATTTTATTATTCTTCATGCCTGCCCACCAAAAAGGAGGATCAACACGTTCAATGCTTATATCTTGTGCTGATAATGAATTCAAGCACAAAAAGACCAAAAGAAGAAAAATGTAACAGTTTAAAAATTTGATATTTGTCTTGGTAATCATCTTTTTCAATTTTTAATAAACATCAAAGTTACAATAATTTGACTTGAGAAAATAATTGCCATGTTTTATCGTCGGGCAGAGGTGCTTTTATTTCAATTTTTTCTTTAGTCACGGGGTGTATAAAACTGGCATAAACAGCATGAAGGCAAATAGAAGCATTTTCGTTGGTACGGTTATAACCATATTTAATATCTCCTTTAATAGGACAGTTGATAGCTGAGAGTTGCGCCCTGATCTGATGGTGTCTTCCGGTATGCAAGTTCACTTCCAAAAGATAAAAGGTATCGGATTGTGCTATGATTTTGTAATCTAAAACAGCTTTAACTGCACCTTTTTTTTCGTAATTATAAACTTTTGAAATATTTTTATAGTTATCTTTAATAAGATAATGGGTTAACAAGCCCTCCTTTTCAGCAGGTTTGTTTTTGACAATAGCCCAATATTTTTTTTCAATATGTCTGTCGTGAAACAACTGATTCATCCGTGTAAGGGATTTGGAAGTACGGGCAAACATGACAATCCCGCTAACGGGACGGTCTATCCTGTGAATAAGGCCCAAAAAAACATCACCGGGCTTATTATATTTATACTTTATATAATCTTTTACATCCTCTAACAAGGGAACATCTCCGGTTTTATCTCCCTGAACAATTTCACCTGATTTTTTATTAATAATAATCAGATGATTATCTTCAAATAAAATTTTCGATTTATCGAAAGGCATTTTTAATATTGTTCATGCTGATTAGGAAATTCGCTATTCTTCACATCGTCAATATAATGACCAACAGAGTTTTTTATTTCAGCATAAAGGTTATGATATCTTCTCAGAAAACGCGGTGAAAAATCTTGTGATATCCCCAACATATCATGTAACACCAACACCTGTCCACTGACCAGGGGCCCTGCTCCAATGCCTACAGTAGGAATTTTAATCTTTTTAGTTACCTGACCGGCCAATTTGGCTGGGATTTTTTCCAGTACCAGTGCAAAACAACCTGCATTATCAAGTAAGTAGGCATCTTCCATCAATTGTCGGGCTTCTTCTTCACTGGTCGCTCTTACGAGGTATGTCCCAAATTTATTGATAGATTGAGGTGTTAAACCCAGATGACCCATTACAGGAATACCGGCAGAAAGAATACGATCCACAGATTCGAGTACTTGTTTTCCCCCTTCAAGTTTAACGGCATTAGCACCTGATTCCTTCATAATTCTTATGGCTGAGTAAAGAGCTTCCTTAGAATCGCCCTGATAGCTTCCAAACGGAAGGTCAACAACAACAAGTGCCCTTTTTACAGCGCGCATAACTGATGATGCATGGTAAATCATTTCATTGAGTGTGATGGGCAGAGTTGTTTTATGACCAGCCATCACATTTGAAGCAGAGTCTCCAACAAGGATAACATCAATACCGGCTTCATCGAGTATTTTGGCTGTTGAAAAATCATAGGCTGTGAGCATGGCAATTTTTTCGCCATTGTTTTTCATTTCCTGTAAAACGTGTGTCGTTATTTTATTGGGCTTTTTTAAATCTTCCATTGTTTGTTTATTTCAAAAATATTAAGCTTGCAAACCTACAAAATAAATATTGAAAACTTGAAAATTGCTTTGTAAGATTCTATTAATTAATAATAATTTTTTTCAAAGCGGGATTATAACCCTGAACTTTGCATTTTATAAAGTATATGCCCTTTCTTTCAATCATTAGGGCAAGAGGGTTATTCAAGCCCACAATACCTTTTTCAAAAAGAACCAATTGTCCATCAGGTGTAAAAACTTCAACTTCAATTATCTTTTCATTAACCGAGAGGGAGCCTATATAAAAAATTTTGCTGGCAGGATTTGGATAGGTGAAAAATTGTAAGGGTAAATCCTTTGCCGAATTATCGGATGAGCAGATTGTAAAAACCACATCCGCACTGTCAACAACAGTGCAATAATTATTGGTTATACTAACAAAAACCCAATTTGAACCTATGCCAAAATTGGCAATTGAAGTATCGATTAAAGTTGTATTTAATGTAGAACTGTCGTGGGCCCAGAAATACTGATAATTAGCTGCACCCAAATCGAGATTAATGGAGGCATCAGCACATAAGAGGGTATCTGTAAGCGTTGTGAAAACAGGTTTAGCGCTTGATAAAAACCTTTTTTTAGTATCAAAACTAAGGGTGCAATACAAATCATTAAGTTCATAAAAATTATAAACAACATCAGTATCGTTTGCAACAAAAGTAAGGTGGTCGTTTAAAAGCAAGGTAGAAAACTGATATTCTGGTGGAATGCCCAGATTATATTTTAAATTGAATGGGGCATTGCCACTGAATACGAGAGGCAGAAAAATTGAATCTCCTAAACACATATATGTTGAATCGGAAACCGGAATGCTAAGATTAGGCAAAGGATGGGTAAATATCTGACATGTGGCTGTTTTAGGCCCATCGCATCCATAAGCTGTAGCTAAAATAGTAGTGGGTCCATGAAAGAGAGAGTCGAAAATCAAAACACCAGAGTGAGAATTAATATAATTACCCGCAGTCATGCTAGAGAGATCAATTTTGTATTTAATTGAATCTGCATTCGGTTCAAGCGCTGAGATAAAAAGTGTGTCAACTCCCTGACACCTGCTCTGAGCAGGCAGTGGATCGAAAACAGGGTTCTGAATGGTGTTTTTTACACTTACATAAACCTTAGAGGAATCTATGCAATTGGGCGAAGCACTGCATCGAACTTTTACAGTAAATTTTCTAGCAGAATTAATATCATTGAATGTTGCATTCTGGAAAGCATTGTTCCACACCTCATTAAGAGATAAAAAATCATTGCCATCAAAATAGGTGTTGCCATTAAACCAGGAATATTGCCAAATGCCTGAACAAGATTGTCCTGCTGAAGGTGATGAAGTAAGCAGCAGCTGGGTTCCTCCGCAGACCACAGCTGTATCGGATATACTATTAGCTTTAGCCACAAGAGATGGAGCATCGCAAGGATTTACATATACATACTTAGTACATACTTCGGTATTGTTTAAAAAAGGTTCATTTATTTCAAACTGAACAGGCATAAGTCCACCCGAAGGAAACGCATACTGACAGGAAGAGATGTTAGAACATTCGTGAGAGCCATTGGCTTCAAAATCAATCCAATTACAAATCCACAAAGTAGGAGGTGTAGTGCTGCCATTGTCTTGTTGAACTTCAAAAAAAGCAGGGGTATTGATAAATACAGAATCTGGTATAAGCAGGTAATTGTCGCAAATCTGTGACTTAAGTACGACTGGCAAAAAAAGGTATGCTAAAGTAAAAAAAAACAGAGCGATAATTTTTTGAACCAGATACTTATTCATAAAAGTTGACAAATACAAATTATTTATCAAAACTATGAATTTTTATTGAAAATATGTAATTTCTTGAATAGAATAAACTAAACTCAGGCAGGTCTGGGGATAAGTACTTTTCTTGAAAGTTTTAATTTGCCTGTTTTTTTATCAAAATCAATTAGTTTAACTTCTATTACATCTCCGGGTTGGAAACCAGCATCTTCTGTTTTTTCGAATCTTTTCCAATCAATTTCAGAAATGTGCAGTAAGCCTTCTTTACCTGGCAATATTTCTACAAAAATGCCAAAAGTAGTTATATTTTTCACTTTCCCTTTATATACTTCGCCAATCTCTGGAACAGCTACAATACCATTAATTTTTGCAATAACACTGTCGATGGCTTCTTTATTTTCGGAGAAAATATCAATCATGCCGAAATTGCCAACTTCTTCAATAGTTATTGTGCATCCCGATTCGCGTTGCATTTCCTGAATAATTTTTCCACCGGGGCCAATGATAGCACCAATAAATTCTTTAGGTACTGACATTTTAATAAGGCGGGGAACAAATGGTTTGTATTCAGCTCTGGGTTCTTTGATTGTTTCTTCAATTTTCCCTAAAATGTGTAATCTTCCTTCTTTGGCTTGAGACAAGGCTTTGGTAAGAATCTCATAAGAAAGGCCATCAACTTTAATATCCATCTGGCAAGCAGTGATACCATCGCGCGTACCTGTTACTTTAAAATCCATATCGCCCAGGTGGTCTTCATCACCAAGAATATCAGAAAGCACAGCAAATTGTTTAGTTTCACTGTCAGAAATTAATCCCATGGCAATACCTGAAACAGGTTTTGATATTTTCACACCGGCATCCATAAGGGCAATAGTGCCTGCACAAACAGTTGCCATAGAAGAAGATCCGTTGGATTCCAAAATATCAGAAACGACACGAATTGTGTATGGATTGTCATCACCTGTAGGAAGAACAGGTTTTAAAGCTCTCATAGCAAGGTTTCCGTGTCCGATTTCCCTGCGTCCTGTGCTTCTCATAGTTTTTACTTCACCAGTACTGAATGGGGGAAAGTTGTAATGTAAGATAAATTTGCTTTTGCCTTCTATAACAGCCCCGTCAAGCACCTGCTCATCGAGTTTTGTCCCTAAAGTAACAGTTGTTAATGACTGGGTTTCACCACGTGTAAAAATGGCAGAACCATGAGCAGAGGGCAGATAATTGGCCATAGACCAGATAGGACGAATTTCGTCTAATCTTCTGCCATCTAATCTGACACTGTCATTTAAAATAGCTTTCCTTACTGCTTTTTTCTCTGTATTATGAAAATACCTGCTGATCAGGGGTGCTTTTTCTTTGGCTTCTTCTTCAGTAAGGGTAGCAATAAATTCTTTTTTTACATTTTCGAAAGATTCAACGCGTATGTGTTTATTAGCAATACCGCTTTTAGCAATCACATTGAGTTTTTCGAAGCAAAATTCATTAATCTTATTTTCGAGCTCATCATCATACTTTTCATGACAATAGGTCATTTTATTTTGTGCTTTTTCTACAGCTTTCATCAAGTCAATCTGAGTCTGGCACTGTAGTTTAATAGCTTCGTGGGCTGCTTTAATAGCTTCAATCATATCCGATTCCTGAACTTCCTTCATTTCACCTTCAACCATGACGATATTATCTATTGAGCCGGCAACGACCATTTCGATATCAGCATCTGCAATTTCGGAAATAGTAGGATTAATGACATACTTACCATTAATACGGGCTACGCGTACTTCGGAAACTGGTCCATTAAAAGGAATATCAGACACACATAGCGCGGCTGAGGCAGCCAAGCATGCGAGTGCATCGGGCATTACATTTTTTTCTGCAGAAATTAACGTCACAAGCACCTGAGTTTCTGCATGATAATCATCCGGAAAAAGAGGACGTAAAGCTCTGTCAACATATCTTGAGACAAGAATTTCGTATTCAGAAGGGCGAGCTTCTCTTTTGAAAAAACCACCAGGGAAGCGCCCTGCAGCAGCATATTTTTCTTGATAATCAACCGATAAAGGTAAAAAATCAATATTTTCTGAAGCTTCTTTTTTAGTTACTGCAGTAGCGAGCAACATGGTATCGCCCATTTTAACCACTACTGAACCATTTGCTTGTTTTGCCAAACGACCTGTTTCAATAGATATTACTTTTCCATCAATGTGATTTATTTCTTTTGTTATTATATTCATCTTTATTTTTTTTAAAATTTATTATAAAAAAAAGGCAACTTGTTTTGAATTGCCTTTTTTATGGTCTTACTTTCTGATACCAAGTTTCTTGATAATCGTTCTGTACCTTTCAATCTCTCTGTCCTTAATATATTCAAGTTGTTTTCTTCTTTTACTTACTAAAGCGACCAAAGCTCTTTCGGTTACTTTGTCTTTTTTGTTTTTCTTTAGTTGTTCAGTTAAATGCTTGATACGGAAAGTGTACATAGCAATTTGTCCTTCAGAAGAACCTGTGTCAAACTCTGATTTGCCAAATTCTTTAAAAAAGTTCTTTTTAACTTCTGGTGTTAGATACATTGTAATATGATTTTTTTATTATTATATTTATTCTAAAAAATGAAGTGCAAAGATAGTAATATATTTCAAATGAGAAGAAAAATAATTAAAATATTTTTTTATTTTGAATTGTCTGATTCAGAAAACAATAAATAGTTTTTTTTATTTATTTATTTTTCTGAATTCCACATAATTTTCCAGAAAAATTATTTTTTTCTTGTCGGGCTTATAATAATAGAAATACTTATCGTTGGTTTTACCTTTTAATTTTTCATTTACATAATTATTTAGAAGATAATTAAATATATAATCGGCATTTGTTTTACCTGCATACTTAATAAGGTACAATAAATCATCGGGTGCAAGGTCTTTTCGATCATATACATAAGTAACATCATCAGAAATCAGATTGACTTTAAAATTGCCGGTGATATTATCATTAATGTAAAAATTACTAAAAAGCACTTCGGGTTTTCTTTCAGAGTTGAGTTCAGAAAATTCAAACCAAGTATTAAAATTGAAAGCATTGAGTAAAAATTCCTGTGTGTAAATCAGGCTATCGGTTACCAATTTGTCTTTAAAAGGATAATCATAAGCTTCCACTTCGAGCTGGGCTATATTAAACAGAAAGGCCGGTGGCGGCAATGTAAAAAAGGTGTCAATTCGAGAGGAGGTATAAACTTTCATGCCATAAGAAAGCAATTGTTTTTTAAGTTCCGACATAAAAATTTCAGCTATGGGAGTACCATCCAAACTTTTCAACAAATCAGTTTTATTAAGCGAATCGGATTTGTCGATTTTGATATTTGATTTAAGAACGAGATCGGGTTCAAGAATCAGTAAAGAAATACTATCGGCATTATTAACAAATTCTTTTCCTATTTTCTTTTCGAGATAGCACCCATTTGAAATTATGAGGGTTATAAATACAAAAGCAGCAGTTACAGGAGAAAATCGTTTTTTATTATAAAGTTTGTTTTTTAACATTGGCAATGGCTTTGTCAATCAGCATCTTTTTCAGTCATAAATTTTTCACCAAAACGGCGACCAAATTCAAAAGCTTCAGCAAGTACATGATTGTGTGGTGTAAACTTAAAGATAAACCTTTCATCAAAAACATTTAACTTAAGGCTTTTAAGATTGGCTTCAATAATAGTGGCTGCTTCCCCGCTCCAACCGTAAGAGCCAAATGCAGCAGCCAGTTTACCCCTGTCTCTCAAAGGATTGACAACTGCAAAAAGCTTGTAGATAGGCAGTAAAGTATTCTGATTAATAGTTGGGGAGCCAATAATAAAAGCGGAACTTCTTTGCAAACGCACATCAATATCACCCAGAGCCATAAATTCAATATTGGCTACATCCACATCAACATCGGCGCTTTGTCTGATGCCTTCAGCAATTTTCAATGCTGCTTTTCCGGTTTTATCATAAGCTGAAACATAGGCAATAAAGATATTTTTGCGTTCAGGCATTTTACGTGCTTCTTCAGCATATTTAACTGAAGTTTCTACTATTTTTGCCCAATGACTTCTGAGAATAGGTCCATGGCCCGGACAAATGGTTTTAATCTCAACACACTTAATCTTCTCAACCGCCTTAAGCATAAATTTGCTGAATGGCTTAAGGATAACATCAAAGTAATATTTGAACGCATCATCATAATTACCAACTTTATCATCAAACATTTCCGCATCACAATAGTGAGCACCAAAAGCATCGCAGGTAAACAATATATTTTCATCCTGCAAATAGGTAAACATTGAGTCGGGCCAGTGCAGGTTTGGAGCGCCTATAAATGATAAAGTTTTATCACCCAGACTTAATGTATCACCATCTTTAACTACAATATGAGGAAATTCAAAGTCAATTAAATCTTTAAGGTATCTGATTGCATTTCCTGAAGCCACTACTTTCGCATTGGGTGCTACTTTTAGAAGGTTGGCAATATTGCCCGAATGATCGGGTTCGGTATGATTTACTATAATGTATTCAATTTCATCAAGAGCACAAACTTGTTTAATTTTATTTAAATACACATCCCAGAATTTTTCTTTGCTTGTTTCAACAATGGTTTTTTTCTGAGCATTAATAAAATACGAATTATAAGTTGTGCCATATTTGGTTTCCATTACCACGTCGAAGGTTGCCAAATCGGGATCAAGAATACCAATCCATTTAACATTTTCACTTACGTCTAAAATTTTATTATCTTCCATCGTTCATCTGATTTTTAATAATTCTACTGTGTTTAAAAAATTAAAAAAAAAACAAATGAAACAAGAAAAAAGAAAAGAGATAGAACGCAAAAAAATAGAACGCGGATGACGCGGATTTATATGATATACGCGGATAATACAAATTAAAAAAACGCCACAGATTTACAGATTTATTTTTTTTCAATGGTATTATTACAATACGCTGTTAAACACACAGATTATAAATTTGCCAGGGCAAATTTGAAAATCTGTGCAAATAATGTCAAGAATAATCTGTAAATCTGTGGCAAATTATATTTGCGTCCTTACGATTGCTGCAGGCAAGAGCGTTTCATACTTTATTCAGGTATTTATCATATTAAATCATAAGCAACCTGCGTCATCTGCTTTCTATTCTTTAAACCTGGAATTTTTCAGAGGTCCTCTCTTACATTTATAATTCTAAGGGGTTGATTGACCGGCACTAAACCATATTTAAGCATAATTCGCTGGCCCTTGTCACAACTGACAAAAGAAGAAAAGCCTGTAGCCAGACCGGCTCGTGGTTCTGAAATAATAATATTGATATTTCTCACATAGGGATATTGACGGAGCGCCACATAAGCCTGATAAGGTGCAAATGAATTTTGTGTATTTACAACATTGTCCCTGGTAATTGAGGCAACTTTAATTGATTTTAAGAAAGACAAACATGTTGAGTCCTCCCTGTCACTTATCCAACTGCCACCAATAATACCAATAGATAAAGGATTGTTATTGACAAATTCAACAACGGCTTTATTTGTATTAAGCGCATAAACCTGCGAAGAGAATTCTTTTCCGCCACATATAGAATCAATAGCAAAATGAACAGTACCTGAATTGGGGTTGTCAAAAACCACTTTAATTTCTTCTTTCTTTCTTTTGGGATTAATCTCATTCCAAAATTTAATTTTTCCGGTCAAGATTCCGGAAATCATCTCAGTAGTAAAAATAGAGTCGGGGTTGTCATTATTTACAATCAGAGCCATGCCATCTTTTCCAACATTAACTGTTTTAGGAAAGAATTTTTTACTTTCAAAATATTCTTTTTCTTTGTCGGTCAGGTCACGCGACACAACAATCAGTCTGACACTATCGTCAAGCAACAATTTAACGGCATCAGTTTCGGGTACATATCGGGGAATAATTGAAGCATCCTTATAAATACCTTCAAAAACATTTATTTCAGCTTCAATAATAGGCGCAAAAGATTCATCAACAGCAATTTCAATAATGCCCGAAGTAGGTGTGTCGGTGGGGCTGTTTTTATTTTCTGAGCATGAGACAAGCAGAATTGATAAAAACAACAATCCCAACCACTTCTTAAATATATCAGGAAGCATTTTTTTCATTTATTTATTACTTTAATAAAAACTTAATTGGAATTACTAATTTTACGCGGACAGCGTTTCCGTTTTGCTTACCGGGTTTCCATTGAGGCATACCTTTAATGACCCTTAAGGCTTCTTCATCGCAACCACCACCAATACCTCTTTCGAGCGAAACATTAGTCAGAGAGCCATTGGGTTCAACAATAAATTTAACATAAACAGTTCCTGAAATTCCCATCTGAATAGCAAGATCGGGGTATTTCACATTGGCCGAAAGGTAGCTGTTAAGAGATTCATCTGCAACAAATTGCGGATCTTGTTCAACCCATGTGTAAACCTTTTCTTCGACATTTTTATTTTCAACATCGAGCTGTTCTACTTTTAAATCATCGATATTAACTGTTCCATCATCGGTACCAACAAAGTTATGAGTAGAAATTGTAAATTTAGGATTGGCTAACTCTTCCTGGCTTTTAAGTTCATTTTCTGAATTTACTTTTTCGTCATCAACAATTTGAAGTGCCACAAATTTGATAGAACTTTTGATTTTTTGGGGCATGATTTCTTCTACTTTAATTTCATTTTTCTTTTCTTTGTCTTTGTTAGGTGCAACGACGCTAGAGATGAGATTAACATCAATGTTTGCCATTCTTTTTTCGGGAAGAACAGATTTCATAATTAGAGGTGTGCAAATAGAAAACACCAATAGAAGCAAAGCAATGAACATGGCTTTGAGATGTCGAAGTCCGGTTTTTTTTCGGAGTTGGAACGCTCCATAATCCTTGTTTTTACCTTCAAAAACAATTTCACACCATTTGTCGGTGTAGATGCTGATTTTTTCTGACATAGCTTTAAGTTTTAAAAATTAATATTAAATATATTATAATGTGTTACAGACCTCAATATTAATCTGTAATAACAACGATACATTAATTAATGTTATTGCATAAAAATATTTTCATTTTCTCAAATAAATTGCGATTAATAAAGAACTGCTGATACACTTACAGCTTGTGGTGTTAATTATCATATAGCGATAAAATTTTTGTCTGTTTGAGATTGAGGAAAAAGTTGATTTTTAATAAAATAAATTAAAAAGAGGCTTTTATTATTGAAATATTTTATGTACTTTTGCACCCATTTTTAATTAACCCTAGTATTAACCCGGATGTATTAAAAAAAATGTTTTAAACATCCACATAGCAAAAAATTACATGAACGAAGAAGTAGAAAAAACCAACGAAGCCGAAAACAACGAAAACGACATGAACACCATGCCAGAAGCTATAGTTGAAGAAAGCCACATGGAACCAGAAATGCCAACTGAAGAAAAACAAGAAGTAGTTGAAGCAACAGTTGAAGCAACAGTTGAAGCAACAGTAGAAGCAGCAGTTGAGACAGCAGAAGTTGAAGTTGTACAAGAAGTTGTAAAAGAGAAAAAACATTATCAGTTAGAAAAAATTAATTATGCCGATGTAAAACCACTTGATGAATTTGATTGGGATTCTGTTGGTAAAAAGCAAGACAAATATTCTGACAATGACAGAGTACAGATGGAAGAGATTTTTGACAAAACTTTAAGTTCCATTGGTGACCATGAAGTTATAGAAGGAACCGTTGTTTCTAAGAACAACAGAGAAGTTGTAGTCAATATCGGATTTAAATCGGATGGTGTTATACCGGTATCAGAAATAAGATACAATCCTAATTTGAAGATAGGTGATAAAATAGAGGTATATGTTGAAAGTCAGGAAGACTTAACAGGACAATTATTACTTTCACACAAAAAGGCACGTGTTTTAAGGTCGTGGGAAAGAGTGAACAGGTCTTTGGAAGGTGATGAAATCATCAATGGTCTTATCAAATGCCGCACTAAGGGTGGTTTAATCGTTGACGTATTTGGTATTGAAGCATTCTTACCGGGTTCTCAGATTGATGTTAAACCTATCAGAGATTATGATGTATTTGTAGGACAGACCATGGAATTTAAAGTGGTTAAGATCAACCATGAATTCAAGAATGTTGTTGTTTCACACAAGGCGCTTATTGAAGCAGAACTTGAACAACAGAAAATTGAAATCATTTCTAAACTTGAAAAAGGACAAATTCTTGAAGGAACCGTTAAGAACATCACATCTTATGGTGTATTCATTGATTTGGGTGGTGTTGACGGTCTTATTCACATCACTGACCTTTCATGGGGAAGAATTAATCATCCTGAAGAAATTGTACAGTTAGACAGTAAAATCAATGTTGTAATTCTTGATTTTGATGACAATAAAAAACGTATTGCATTAGGTCTTAAACAATTGACACCACATCCATGGGATGCACTGAGCAGCGACTTAAAAGTGGGTGATAAAGTAAAAGGTAAAGTAGTAGTTATAGCTGATTACGGTGCATTTATAGAAATTGCTCCCGGTGTAGAAGGTTTGATTCACGTATCAGAAATGTCGTGGTCGCAACACCTCAGAACAGCACAAGATTTCCTTAAAGTAAGCGATCAGGTTGAAGCTATCATCCTTACACTCGACAGAGAAGAAAGAAAAATGTCATTGGGTATCAAACAATTAATTCCAGACCCATGGACAAACATTGCAGAAAAATATCCTGTCAATTCACGTCATAAAGCTAAAGTAAGAAACTTCACCAACTTTGGTATTTTTGTAGAATTGGAAGAAGGCGTTGATGGTTTAATTCACATTTCAGATTTGTCGTGGTCGAAAAAAATCAAACATCCTGCAGAATTTACAAAAATTGATGACGAGATAGAAGTAATGGTTTTAGAAATTGATGCTGAAAACAGAAGATTGAGCTTAGGTCACAAACAATTGGAAGAAAATCCATGGGATGTATTCGAATCAGTATTTACAGTAGATTCATTACACCAGGGAACAATTGTAAGTATGGGTGATAAAGGTGTTATTGTTTCATTGCCATACGGTGTTGAAGGTTTTGCTCCTACACGTCATATCGTTAAAGAAGACGGCAAGCAAGCGAAGATAGATGAAACACTCGAATTTAAAGTCATTGAATTTTCAAAAGACAACAAGAAAATCATTGTATCGCACACCAAATATCATCAGGATATAGTTGCAGATGCAAAAGCTAAAGAAGTTGCCGAAACTGTAGCTAAAGAAAAGCAAACAGGTAAAGCCGTTAAAAAATTAGCTGACAATCTTGAAAAAACAACTTTAGGTGATCTTTCAGTTTTATCAAATCTGAAAACAGAAATGGAAGAATCGGAAAAAAACACAGCCAAAGAAAAACTCAAAAAAATGAGTAAGAAAGCTGAAAAAACTGATTCTGAAGAAAAAACTGAAGAATAAAAAACGAAAAAAAGCTGTCCGCTAAAAGCGAGACAGCTTTTTTTTATTTAAAAAGTTGTTGTTAAATAAAAAAACATTATTTTTGCTATAATTATTAAATATTAAAACTATGATTAAAAAACTTTTACTCTCATTGATTATTGTTCCTTTTGTAGGAATTACAATGGTTTCAGCACAATGCACACCAAACCCAAGTTGTATCAATCCAGGTGTATATCCTGACAGTGCTACAAATTTACCACATGCTACAAGAAATGTTTTGTATCAGACAACCATGACAGTTGTGGTTCCTGCTGACACTACAATAAACGGTTTTACAGTTCCTATTGATTCTATTGGCATTACCAGTTTCAGTGGTTTCCCAACAGGCTATTCTTATGTTCCCAATAATGCGTCAGGTTTTTGGGCAGGTGGCTCTACAGGTTGTGTTTTAATTACCGGAACTATTGACTCTGTGGGCACATGGCCATTGGTTGTAAATGTTATGGGCTATGCATCAGGCATGTCAGTTCCATTCACAATTGATTATTATAAAATTGTTGTTGACAGTGTAGGACAAGGTATTGAAGAAACATCAAACAATGGATTTGAATTATTTCAAAATTCACCCAATCCTTTTGTAAACACAACTGAAATTTCTTTCTCATCAGAAGCAAACACTACCTATAATGTAGAAGTTTTCAATATGATTGGAAAAGTTTTGTACAAAGATGTTGTTAAAGCTTCAAGAGGCATCAACAAATTCAATTTCAGTGCAACTGATTTACCACAAGGTATTTATTTCTACAAAATCAGCAATGGCATTCATACTTCAACAAGAAGAATGATTGTTTCATCTAAATAAAATTTTGATGAATTTTACAAGAAGCTGTCCGCCCTTGGCGAGACAGCTTTTTTTATTTGTAATTCACAATAAAAGACAAATTGCAGCCACAGATTCACAGATATTAAAATCAATAATCTCAGGAAAAAACATATATTTGTAAATAAAAAATACTCAGATGACACATTCATCATTACATGCAATATCTCCCATAGATGGCAGGTATTCGGGAGCCACTTCCGAATTAAGGGATTTCTATTCGGAATATGCCCTTATACGTTACAGGGTCCTTGTTGAAGTAGAATATTTTATTGCGCTTTGCGAAGAACCTTTAAAAGAACTTGAAGATGTTGATAAGAAAACTTTCGATAAGCTGAGAAACATATATTTGCAGTTTGGAGATGAGGATGCATTAAGGATTAAAGAGATTGAAAAAACAACCAATCATGATATAAAGGCTGTTGAGTATTTTCTGAAAGAAAAATTTGACCTGTTGAACTTAAAAAAATATAAGGAATTTATTCATTTTGCACTGACATCGCAGGATATAAATAATACAGCTCTGCCTTTAATGATTAAAGAAGCGCAAGAAAAGATTATCATTCCTAAATACACCCAACTTTTATCAAAGATATCAGAACTTTCAAAAAAATGGAAAGACCAGCCTATGTTGGCTTTCACTCATGGTCAGCCGGCATCACCCACTACGATGGGAAAAGAATTGCTGGTGTTTGTTGAGAGACTCAATGTTCAGTTAAATCAGCTTAAAACCCTTCCTTTTTCAGCCAAGTTTGGGGGTGCTACAGGGAACTTCAATGCCCATCATGTGGCCTATCCACAGATTGACTGGTTGCAATTTGCCAATCACTTTGTCGATGATATTTTAAAGCTATCGCGTTCGAATGTGACTACCCAGATAGAGCATTATGATAATCTGGCAGCCCTTTGTGATGCACATAAACGCATAAATACCATTTTAATTGATTTTTGCAGGGATATGTGGACTTACATTTCAATGAATTATTTCGGGATTGCTATTAAAGCCGGAGAGGTAGGCTCATCAGCTATGCCACATAAAGTAAACCCTATTGATTTTGAGAATGCAGAAGGTAACCTGGGTATGGCCAATGCACTATTTGAGCATTTATCAGCCAAGCTTCCTGTATCAAGACTACAAAGAGATTTGACAGACTCAACTGTTACCCGAAATATGGGTGTCCCTATGGCTCATACCACAATAGCCCTTAAGTCTATAAGCAGGGGTTTGGAAAAAATTCACATCAATACAGAAGTAATAAATAAGCAGTTGGACGACAACTGGTCGGTAGTGGCAGAAGCCTTGCAAACTATTTTGCGCAAGGAATTTTATCCGGAACCTTATGAAAAGCTTAAAGAGCTTACCCGCACCAATGAAAAAATGACAGCTGAGAAAATCCATGCATTTATAGACACATTAAAGGTAGAAAGCCAGCTAAAGGAGGCACTTAAAAAAATAACACCTTTTAATTACACCGGAATTATTGACCAATTTTATAAGTAGTTGATGTTTGTAAGTGGTTTTACATTTATCAGAAACGCCATCAAATTCGACTATCCTGTAGTTGAGTCTATACTTTCTATTCTCCCGATCTGTGATGAATTTATTGTAGCCCTTGGCAACTCAGAAGATGAAACTGAAGCATTGATAAAAAATATAAATTCGCCTAAAATAAAAATTATAAATACTGTATGGGATGAAGCGCTGAGAGAAGGAGGCCGTGTGCTGGCCGATGAAACTAACAAGGCTTTTGCAGCCATATCCCCTCAAGCCGACTGGGGCTTTTACATCCAGGCCGATGAAGTGGTGCATGAAAAATATCTGCCGCTCATTAAAAAGGAAATGGCCTTGTGGAAAGACAGCCCTAAAGTGGAAGGTTTGCTTTTAAAATACAAACATTTTTATGGTTCTTATGATTACGTAGGGGATTCGAGAAGGTGGTACAGAAATGAAATAAGAATAATCAAAAACGACAAAAGGGTTAAGTCGTTCAGAGATGCGCAAGGGTTCAGAATTGAAGGCAGACTCATGAAAGTAAAACCCATAGAGGCATACATGTATCACTATGGATGGGTAAAACCACCGGAACTGCAACAAGCCAAACAGAAATATTTTCACAAATTGTGGCACGACGACAATTGGGTATCAAGAAATGTGACAGATGCAGACACATTTGATTATTCAAAAATTGATTCTCTGAGATTGTTTGATGGCACACACCCACAGGTAATGCAGGAAAGAGTGAGCCATAAAAACTGGACTTTCAGTTTTGACCCTACACAAAAGCGGCTTTCGTTTAAAAATAAAATTTTATACTTTATTGAAAAGCTGACAGGGATAAGGATTGGGGAGTATAGGAATTATAAATTGACAGTTAGCGGTGAACAGTTAGCAGTGAACAGTGAAAAAATAGCAGCGACTTAAAATTATGAAAAAATGAAAAAAATAAATTATTCAAACGATGAAATCACTGTGGTATGGAAGCCAGAATTGTGTTGTCATGCCACCTTGTGCTTTACTGAATTACCTGAAGTTTTCAACCCATTAGTAAGAAAATGGATAGATCCTTATGGGGCATCAACAGAAAGGATAATTGCACAGGTGCACGATTGTCCTTCGGGAGCATTGACATTTTTCTATAATTCTGAAAAAAACGAAAAATAATTTGAAAAAGTGAAAAAACACATATTAATTTTAGCAGTTACATTATTAATTTTCGTGATAGCTTGCCAGGAGCCAACGGAAGGATGTTTCACTTATTCGCCGTCATATATAGACACAACAACAGTAGTGACATTTAATGCATCATGTTCTCAAAACGCATCATATTTCAATTGGAGTTTTGGAGACAATACTAAAGACACAATGGTGACATCGATTACTTTTACGCATAATTTCTCAGCAAGCGGCACTTATACAGTTACTCTAAATGCGGCTAGGAAAGATGGAATGACACTAGGTAAAAGCCACCCTAAAATGTCACAAGTTATTGAAGTTCATTAAAATAGTTTAAAAAATATATTTTAAGTAAGTCTTGATTCAAATCAACCGAATAAAGTTTCTATTTCTTTCAACTTGTTAATAATTTTCTCATCTGAATCAGCCGTTACTAGTTCTATTCTGTGAGGTTTGAAGTTGGGGATGGCTTTAAAAAACTCGCCGTAATGCCTTCTCATTTTATGGATTCCTGTCACATGACCATTTAATGCTATGGAATTTTGAAGAAATGTGATACACATTTTTACTTTTTCGGAAATACTTGGGTCGGGTAGTAAGAGGCCTGTAGCGATATAATGTTTAACACTTCTGAATATCCAGGGGTTGCCAAAGCTGGCTCTGCCAATCATGATGCCGTCCACACCATATTTGTTTTTATAATCGAGTGCTTTCTCGGGTGAGTTTATATCGCCATTGCCAAAAACGGGGATGTTCATTCGGGGGTTGTTTTTCACCTCCCCAATCAGTGTCCAGTCGGCTTCGCCGGTGTACATCTGTGCTTTTGTACGCCCATGTATAGAAATAGCTTTTATCCCAACATCTTGTAATCTTTCGGCCACCTCTACAATATTCAGGTTCTTACTGTCCCATCCTAAGCGGGTTTTGACAGTTACAGGCAGTGAAACACTTTTCACAACGGCCTCAGTAAACTGTAACATCTTGGGGACGTCATTAAGTAAAGCTGCTCCCCCACCTCTACGCACAACTTTTTTTACAGGACATCCAAAATTAAGGTCTATAAAATCTGGTTTATAGGTTTCAACAATCTGAGCGGCCTCAATCAGCGAAGGTATGGTCTGTCCAAAAATCTGTACGCCAAAAGGTCTTTCAGATTCATCAAAATTAATTTTATACATTGACTTCTGAGCATCCCTAATAAGACCATCAGCTGAAATAAATTCTGAATATAATACATCTGCGCCCTGCTCTTTGCATATACTTCTGAATGCACTGTCGGTTACATCTTCCATAGGAGCGAGTAACAAAGGAAAGTCTCCTAATAATATTTTGTCTATCTTTACCAAGAAATTATTTTTTTGCAAAGTTACTAAATAGTCTTAACTATTGGGATTGTTTAATAAAAAACAAAGGGATGGTGGAAGGAAGAATGGAAAAATGGAAGAGTGGAAAAATGGAATGGTGGAATGATGGAAAAATGGAATATTGGAGGGATGGAAAGTTTGGAGTGTGGAGTTTGGAGTTATTTAAAAAATTAAATTATGACAAAAGAGACTGTTTTTTCGAAGATGCCTCCGGTAATGAACTTGTTTTTGTTATCGGGCTTGGTTTTTCTAGGTTTATTGGTTACAGGTATTTTTACATTAATATTAGCAGCGATTTATACCAAGGGAGACATGGCTAGTCTGAGCACTTTAGCCTCAGATCTGACTTCGCCTGACAATATATTTCTTCTAAAAATCATGCAATTGATCAATAGTATTGGTATGTTTATTATACCTGCTTTGGTTTTTGCATACCTATTGAACAGAAATGCCCCATCATTTCTTAAAGTCAATAAGTCAGTCAATTTGAAAACAGCTGTCCTGTGTGTATTAATTGTGGCAGTGGCCTTGCCTTTGATTGATTTTTTAGGCAACTGGAATGAGGCTATTAAGCTGCCCTCGTCAATGGCAGGATTGGAAAACTGGATGAAGCAGTCGGAAGCTGAAGCTGCAAAACTTACAGAAGCATTTCTAAATATCAATACTTACGGCGCTTTTATTTTCAACATTTTTCTGATAGCTGTAATTCCGGCTCTGGGAGAGGAACTTATTTTCAGAGGATGCCTTCAGAAAACATGTAAAGATTGGGTTAAGAACCCCCATGTTGCTATAGTTATTACTGCAATAATTTTCAGTGCCATTCATTTGCAGTTTTATGGGTTTTTCCCAAGGTTATTTTTAGGAATTGTTCTCGGCTATCTCTTTTACTGGACCAATAATTTGTGGTATCCCATCATACTTCACTTTATTAATAATGCTTTCAGTGTGAGCGTGTATTTTCTGAAAAACAGAGGTGTTTTCAATATGGAAAGTGTTGAAAATAGACTTTCTGAAAGTATAGTGGTGGTTATTTTTTCAACTATACTTTTGGCTGCTTTACTTTATGCGATTCAGAAGCAAAGAAATAAGTTGATTGCTAAGAATTAATAAAACGGTTTTAATAATATAGCCACTAAAACACAAAAGCACTAAATTTTATTAATCAAGTTTGTCTGTTTTTCTTGCAGAGTAGTTTATTCTTAAGGCATTGGCAGCACGCAATTTTTGTTTAACATCTGAGACTATGCCCATTTTAGTATCTTTATCCACTTTAAGAGAGGTAGTTATTAAAGATCTGTCGGCTTCATTTCGGGCTTCTCTTTCGGCGGCAACAAATTCGGCAATATCATTAATACTTGCAAAAGCATCGTTGAGCTGGATGCGTGGTTCACTTCCATAAATTGCTGTTTCAATGGGTCTGCCAATATAGATGCTGCTTACAAGCGCTTTTTTTTCTAATTTCTGAGCTTCGGTAACTCCTGGCGCAGAAAATTTGACATAAACCGTTGATTTTTTAATTTGTGTGGTGACCATAAAAAAAAAGAGAAGCATAAAAATAATATCGGGAAGTGAAGCAGTAGAAATGGATGGCAATGCATTGCCTTTCTTTTTAGAAAATTTACCCATTTTATTTATCCCCTCCCACATCTTTAGGTTCAGCTTCTGAAATACTCATAGGGACTGCAGTTCTTATGGCTTCTATGTAATCCTGATTCTGAAGTTGGGTGAACCTGACACCAAAAACTTGTTTGGACAGCTCATCTCTTATCTCATTGACAGCAGCGGTTAATTCATTTTGCACTTTTAGGTACATGTTATAAGAAGTCCCCCTGTCGTTTTGCAATGAAATAACACCTCTTGACACCCTTATATCGCCCAGAATTTCATACGCTTTCCTTTCTTTTTCTGTTAATGTTATCCTTTCTGAAAACAGGGGTCGCTCAGACAAGATAGTATCATTTGCCGGGTTGAGCAAAAACTCTTTAGTTTGATTTCTGAGGGTTTCTAAATCGGCAAGTTTGCCTTTAACCATAAGTTTATCCTGTGAATTAATCAAAACAGTAAATACGTTTCTGTCTTTTATAGGAGGAGGAGATGCCAATGTAGAGTCTATAGGAGGGGGAAGCATGCGTGTTAAACCTTTATCGACATCCATTGAGGCAGTAACCAAAAAAAATATCAACAGAAGGAAAGCTATATCAGCCATGGTGCCGGCATTTATTTCGGGACTCCTTCGTGCCATACTAATTAATTATTTTAATTTATTGTTTACCGCTGAGTACACAGCCACTATAATTGAAGCTGCAAACAAAAAATACGATACGACTATCCCTCCGCCGATTAATTTGAACTCAACAGTTGATACATTATATTTTTCATTTAAAGAGCCGACAGCATCAGAAGAAAAATAATAGCAAATAAATAAAAGAATTGCCAATGATGCCATTGAAGCTAAAATGATTTTAGAATTTCCAATTTTAAAGTTTTTAATAAATGATGTAAGTGGAAAAACAAGAGCTAAAACAAGGGTGATAGCCATTAGCAAATATCCGGCATACAAGCCAATATCAATAAATATACTTTCCATATTTCCAAGTCCACCCATGTTATTTTCTGTTATATTTAATTACAATATCCATAAAAGAAATGGCAGAATTTTCGAGTTTGTTGACAATAGCATCAATCTTAGAAAGAATATAATTGTAAAAAACCTGTAAAATTATAGCTACAATAAGTCCAAAGACAGTAGTCAAAAGGGCTATTTTAATACCACTGGCAACAATGGCAGGGGATATGTCGCCTGCCTCAGCAATAGCATCAAAGGCCTGCACCATGCCGATAACAGTTCCCAAAAAACCGAGCATAGGGGCTAGTGCAATAAAGAGCGCTATCCATGTAAGATTCGTTTCGAGTCGCCCTACCAGTACACTGCCATAAGAAACGATAGATTTTTCGACCACATCTAAGCCTTCGTTAAATCTATCCAAACCTTGATAATATATACCTGCCACAGGACCTTTTACGTTGCGGCAGACTTCTTTAGCTGCTTCTACACCGCCGGTTGCAAGGGCATCTTCAACATTTTTCAACAACTTGGTGGTATTTGTGCTTGACAAGTTTAAATAGATAACCCTCTCAATGACCAGAGCCAGTCCAAAAATCAAACACAAAAGTATAGGCGCCATATAAGCAGATCCACCTTCTATAAATTGTTCTTTCAGGGTGTAGTGAAATGATTGTTCTTCTTGTTCGACAGCAGGCAATTCGGTCATTTCAGCATCGAGTATCTGAGTTTGAGCAGTAGAAGCAACGGTATTTTTAACAACAGTATCCTTTTTTACAACCTCAGTTTTTTTAACTTCTTTTGGAACAATACTTACTCCTGCTGTAGCTTTTGTACTTCCAAATAAAAATGTTATAGCAAATAAGATTAGTAACACTGAAATGATTCTCTTCATGAGTAATATTAATTTAATAGATATTAAAAACAATAAGGAAAGTTCTCATTATATGTATAATTGATAAAAACTTTCCTTTGAATATTTTATTGCCAAAGTAATGAAACAAAATATTTTTAAACTGCGGAGAGAATGGGATTCGAACCCATGAAACGCTTTGACACGTTTACACACTTTCCAGGCGCGCGCCTTCGACCACTCGGCCATCTCTCCAATATGTCAAATCATCAATTAATATGATATGTATTGATTGACAATTTTATTGCCTGCCACAGTTTCTTCAAGCCACATTTCACTTGATTTTAACCTGAGAATTTTAAAAGTTGACTTATCACCAGCTACAGTGAAAACCAAATTTTCAGATGAATTTTCAAGCGCCCAAGTGCCATTTTCAGTTACAGAGCCTAATGTTGTTGTATAGGTTGCAATAAGTTTTTCATCTTTTGTCAGCTCTAATTTGTAAGAACTGTTAAAGTCCTGATAAAGACTTGTTCTGTCAACATCATTGACAAAAACTTTATCCACTTTCCAGATATTAACTACTCTGGTTTTCTTAGGTAATATACTAAATGCAGGACCTTCTTCATATTTACCACACGATGGAATGATAAAAATGACTGTCATTAAAACTACAAGTAGGGTGCAGAATCTTTTTTGCATAATTAATAATTTTTTAAAGTTTGTAGCAAAAATATAAAAAAACAGCTTTAACTAAAATAAAAACATCAAAAAAATAATTATAAATCTCTTTGATTTAAATTGAATAACTTAATAGCATTACAGGATGTTGCCTCAGCCACCTCTTCAAGACTCACATTTAAAATTTCAGCAATTTTTTCAGCCACTATTTTCACATACATACTTTCATTGCGTTTTCCTCTGTAGGGCACAGGCGGGAGAAAAGGGGCATCGGTTTCGAGCACAATATTTTTTAAGCCAACTGCTTTGATTACATCGGGCAAGTCGGTTTTCTTATATGTAACTGTGCCTCCAATGCCAAGATAAAAGCCCATATCTACAATTTTCAATGCGGTTTCAGTATCGCCAGGATAGCAATGAAAAACGCCACCGACTCTAGGTAAAGATTTGTCTTCTATCACCTCAACAATTTGGGTTAATGAGTTACGGGAATGTAGTACAATGGGTAAATTGTAAGTGTCGGCTAAGATTATCTGATGACGTAGTGCTTCCTTTTGTTCTTTCTCGAAAGTAGTATCCCAGTATAAGTCTATGCCTGTTTCGCCAATAGCGCAAAACTTGTTGAATTTAAGTTCTTTGTCAACGATTGCCAGCTCATTTTTATAGTCGGCTTTAACAGATGTGGGGTGCAGGCCTATCATTGGCAAGAGATTGTGAGGAAACTCCTTGGCCAATTGCATCATAGGTTTGATACTTTCAGCATCTATGTTTGGGAGAAGCATGCATTTTACATTGTTGTCAATAGCTCTTTGCACCGTTTCTGAGCGGTCATTGTCAAAATGTTCGAGGTATAAATGAGTGTGGGTATCGATTAATAACATGGGGCAAAAATAGGGAAAAGAAGTGAACTAAAGTGCACTAAAGTGCACTAAAGTGCACTAAAGTGCCTAAAGTGAGCTAAAGAACTTAGAGTTAGATGTAAATAATGATTAAGGCGGTGAAATGTTGTATTTTTTGGTGAATCGAATTACTTAATTATATTTGCAACAGTTTTAAATTTTACAAGATTTAATAATTATTTACATGGATGGCTCTTATAAAAAATAAATATATCAGACACGTATTGGTATCTGCAATAGCTATAATATTTATATTAATAGCTTTTAATGCAAAAAAAAGAGCAAGCATTGATTGGCATTCTACTTATTGGGCAGACGCAGCCGGTTATTACATATACCTTCCTGCCACATTTATTTATGGTTATACTGCTGAAAAATATCCTGATGGCTTATGGGAAAAAATGGGTGGTGGTTTTTATATTGACAAAAAAGAAAATAAACTTTTCACAAAATATACTATGGGGCTTGCCCTGCTGACAGCTCCCTTCTTTTTAATTTTTCACTTTATTGCCATTGCTTCAGGCTCAGTAACAGATGGATTCAGTCCGATTTACAATATGATGCCGTTTGTAGCAAGTCCGCTCTATTTGTTGATAGGTCTTCTTTTTTTATTCAAATTTTTGAGGCACTATGTCAATAAATGGGCAGCGATTATCTCTATTCTTGCTGTATCCGCAGGAACAAACTTATACTACTTCACTTTTGTGTCACCCTACATGACACATGTTTATTCTTTTGCAGTATTTTCATTTTTTTTATTATCTCTAAAAAAATATTTTTTATCTGATTGCCTTTCGAATAAGTATCTGATTTTTATAGCCTTATCATCTGGCTTAATTTTTCTGCTCAGACCAACAAATCTTATTGTTTTGTTGCTCATACCATTATTGGATGTTAATTCGCTTTCATCATTTAAAATAAGAATAGTAAATATTTTCAAATTAAGAAGATTATTTCTTTTTACATTTATTTTTATCATTACTATTTTGCCACAGTTAATTTACTGGAAGTTTAGTTCGGGGAGTTACCTATTTTACAGTTATGGGGATGAAGGATTTAAATATCTGACGCATCCAAAATTTCTTGAAGTTCTTTTGGCACCCCTTAATGGGATGTTTTTGTACAACCCTATAATTTTTATATTCTTTATTGCTTTGATTTTTAGCATTTTTAAAAAGTGCATTAATTCAATATTAATTTTCATTATCACCCTTATTTCACTGTATATCATATCATCATGGGATACATTCTATTATGGCTGTGGGTATGGTTGCCGTCCATTTATTGAATATCTGACTTTGCTGGCTTTACCTTTTGCCCAATTTATACAAAACAGCAAAAAAATAATCCAAAAGGCAACAATTGTTATCGGACTGTATTTGATTTATTTTAATCTAAGCCTGATATACGGTGTGTTTATAGGGTCACAGTGTTTTCTGGGTGAGTACTGGGACAAACCTGAATACATTACAGGTGTTGATTCGAGAATGCGGCTCTGGAACTGGCACGAATACAGAAATTATCTTGAACGGGCAAAAATATTTCCATTTCAAAAGCATCATTATATCTGGAAAAACAATTTTGAACCGGATTTTAAAGATTATTTTCTAACTGAAAATAAAAGAATTAAAGCTGTAAATAATGCACCATCTGGAAAATATGCAAGCACTGCAAAAAGTGAATTTTCGGATGGTTTGTATTATGCTAAGGGAGAAAAAATCTGCAGCGCTATTATCAATCAAATAGATGTATCTGCTCAGATAAATCAGGTGGAAGTTGACAGCAACGCTTTTTTGGTTTGTCAAATTAATTATAAAGACACTGTATATTATTGGGAAGGAAAGAAAGTTATTGATTTGACCAATAAACAAAAAGAGTGGGCTGCTTTTGAGGCAACATTCATGCTGCCTCGTATTGAATATGCAACTTACAGTGTTTACTTTTGGTCGCCACAGAAGAAAGATATAATGATTGATGATTTGGAGGTAGATTTTAAATATTAAATGTTTCGACTATAAGTGAAACAAAGTAATTTTTTGTAATTTATTTCGTCTATAATCGATGTTTTATATTATTTTTGCTTTTAAATAAATATACTATGGTTAAAAGAATATTATATCTGAATGCCATCAGGTCTTTTATAAACAAACCTGTTATTAAAGCCATAACAGGCATTCGTAGATGCGGTAAAAGCACATTTATGTTACAAATAATTGAAGAATTGTTTAAGTTAGACATAAAAGAAGAACAAATTATAAACATTAACAAAGAACTATTAGCATTTGATTTTATTAAAAATTATAACGATTTACATCACTATATTAAGTCAAAGGCTACAGGAAAGCATAAAATGTATTATGTTTTTGTTGATGAAATTCAAGAAATAACTGAATGGGAAAGGGCTATCAACTCACTTTTGGCAGAAAAAAAATATGATATTTATATTTCCGGTTCCAATGCACGATTATTAGCATCCGAGTTAGCATCATTACTCTCAGGACGATATATTGAATTTAAAATGTTTACTTTAACTTTTTCAGAATTTTTAGAATTGTATAATACCAATCAAAAACAATCAAATGTATCAGATGTTTTTGAAATTTTCTTAAAATTTGGTGGGTTCCCTGGCTTACATAGTATGGGATGGGAAGAAAACAATACCCGTCAGTATTTGCAGTCAATCTATAGCACAATAGTTTTGAAAGATTTAGTAATGAGATATCAGGTAAGAGATGTTGTAATGCTGGATTATATACTTAAATTTTTGGCTGATAATTGTGGAAATATTACAACTGCAAAAAGCATCAGTGATTTTGTTAAATCACAGAACCGTATTGTTTCGGCAGATACAGTTCAGAATTATATTCATTTTGCGATGTTCGCACTAATAATTCATCAAATAAGACGCTATGATCTTAACGGAAAAAAAATTCTTGAAACATTTGAAAAGTATTATATGAATGACATAGGTTTACGTTATGCCATGATTGGTTACACACCATCATTAATATCAGGACAGCTTGAAAACATAGTACTTTTAGAACTTTTATCCAGAGGTTATACTGTAACCATTGGGAAAAATAAAAATTTAGAAATTGATTTTATTGCTCAAAAAGCAAATGAAAAAATTTATATTCAGGTTTGTACAACTTTATTTGACAGCAAAGTTATAGATAGAGAATATGGTGCATTTTCAGGTGTTAAAGATCATTTTTCAAAGTTAGTTCTATCTCTTGACAACGGTTTTGAAACAACCAGAGATGGTATTCGGTGGATGAATATTAAGGATTTTTTACTAACTCCTTACTCAAAATTGAATACTTAATATTTTTTTTACAAAGGCTCGTATACATCCACTCTGAAATTGTCAATCCAGACAGGATTAGTGCCTCTCAGCCAGAAATAGACTAAAAGTTCATCTTTTGAAGAAAGTATATCAGGTGTTAAATAATAAAACTTAATGTAATTCCATTGTAATGGTTTTACAATAGTCCCATCAACAGGTGCTATCCTGTATTTATAGTTTAATTCATTGTATTTGAAATGCACAACCATTGAAAAAGGGTTCTGATCAAACTCTTTTGGCATGTAAACCCAAGCGCTTGCTTTTATCCAGGCATAAGGCTTATCGGTTAGCTGAAAATATTTACAGCTGACATTATTACTAAAAAGGCATGCAGAATCTAACCTAAGAGAACGCGTGCCTGCATAAGCCAGTGTATCACTATACTGCTGCGAATTCCCATCCTCATAATCGAAAAACCCAATAGTTCTTTTGCTGTATCTTTCTACATTAGGAATCATCAGTGTCCGATAAAAATTTAAAATGACACTTTTGTGTTTTTAACTATCTGTAAATCAGCAGGCAATATTTTAATAGGATAAGATTTTAAAAAGTAAGCCCCTCAAAACAGCGTAAAT